>Ga0208940_1000539_pt1 | contig 47605 bp, 69 predicted proteins | sample AD_JPNNA6_MetaG_FD_184445 | JGI IMG/M metagenome (GOLD analysis project Ga0208940, IMG submission 184445) | Active sludge microbial communities of municipal wastewater-treating anaerobic digesters from Japan - AD_JPNNA6_MetaG (SPAdes) (version 2) | ecosystem: Engineered > Bioreactor > Anaerobic... | reverse complement strand
GCCGAGAAGCGTTTTTGCTGTCTGCTGCTTATTGTTTACTGTTAATTCAGGAATCTCAAAGATACCACCATGAGGGTGTCTAATAAGAACCACACGCTCTCCATTACGGAAGTTTGGCGCATAGATCTCGGTCTCTTTCATATCTGTGATCGGAAGGATAACGTGTGTCCTCTGACGAGGCATAGCTGCAGCTTTAAGGTGAACTGCCGCAGAATCGCAACTATCAGAGAACTGCTGCAAAAGATCCTTTTTAATCACAGGGTTTGTTAAAGAAATGATTTCCTCAAACTCTTCCTGGCGCTGAGCCAAAGCCAAACCAAGTTGACGCTTAGCCAGGATAGGTGACTGCTTAGAAAGCATCTGCGAAGACAAAGTCTTAGACCACTTAGCCCAATCCTCTTCCTCGTTGACGATATTCAAAGCAGACTGATGCTCTTTACCAGAAGCGTCGGTGTATCGCCTTTGTGGGCGAATAACTGCACCGAAAGGAAGATCTGGATCACCAGACATAGGCTTCATTGCATCAAGTTTGTTTCCAGTATCACTCTTATTCGTGTTGAACCGAATATCGACACCAGAAGGAAGGTCGTCGGCATACATAGCCATGCCCTTCAAGTAGTGTGTTCCATCTACGGAAATACGCACCTGAGCATAGTTCTTCCCATCGCCGATAGTGATATCTCTAACACCACGTCGAAGTTCAATAACGCCGTCTTTGTCTTCGCCGCCATCTTCCTTGTACTTTACAGCAACACGCTTAGAACTTACAGGAATTGGATCTTTAACATCCTTGAATGTTTCGCCTCGATCATCGCTGTATTTTCCGATGCTTTTGACATTGAACCGATTTTCCCAAACATCATGGGTTGTTGTCTCAGGTCCAGCAAGGATCTTAAGTGAAGTTTTCTCACCAGTACCAATTTGAGGGATCGCCTGATAATGAACTCGGTAACCCTCATCCTGAAGAATTGCAATTGCCTTATTCAGGTTTGTACGAGATACTCCGAGGTTGGCTTCTTCTCCAGCGCCGATATCAATGTAAGTCTTTTCTTTAACAGCATCACGAAGAATGCTAGAAATGGCTTCTGCGCGACCCGCACGTTCTTGTTTTGCAGGGTCTAGAAGATTACGAACTGAAGACTCACCAATGCCCATACGCTCACCAATGGCGGTATAGGACATACCCTTATCCTTTAGACGAAGCGCTTGTGCAGCATCATCTTTACGAACAGCATTTGCTGCCACTCCCTTCATGGTGCGATACTGCGTCGTTGACTTAAACCCCATGGCAAGAGCAATTTCCTTCTCGCTAAGACCCTGGCGCTTAAGTTCATCTACACGGCCAAGAAGGCTACGACCACGCTGCTCTGGGTTGTCTCCTGAACCCCAAGGATATCTTCCAGATTTGCGAGGTGTGCCATAGTGCGTAAGTTCAGTCATTTTCTTCCGCCCTAAGCTTATCAATGTACTTGTCGAACGTGATGATACGATCCATGATATGAGCGATGCTGTCAACCTCGGGTTCGAGAATTAGAACTTCATCGTTCTGGTAAATGCGAAGCTCCATACCAATGGAGCCAGGAGGAATTTTATACTCTAGACAGAAAAGAGCTGCATAAATTTCTAGCTGAGTCATTGATGCGTTGGTGACACCTGTCTTGAGATCATGAATCCTGAGCAGGTCATTACGGAAGGAAATGGCATCAGCTGTACCATAGCAGTTGAACGAGTAGAACAACGTTTGCTCTGGCTTCATTCTATAGCCAATTGCGTCATTAACATATAGGTTCAACGTTTTAGTTGACCGTTGGAGTTTCTGACCAAGGGCAATACAGAGACTGGCGAAATTATGCAACTCAGTGCCCTTACGGGCTGCCTGGAAGTTCCGGTATGTATCGATCAGCTTTTCATCGGGGTAGTTGATCCAGTGATATTTGCTAGCGCTGAGGAATGCGTGCCCCTCAATGTCTGAATGATCGTTGAAGCGCACGAATAACCTCCTCCTTGTTGTCTGGATTGATGAAAGCCGAAAAAGACATGGTATTAAGTTTATCAACGTAATACTCTTGGTTAGGCTGACGGCTCGATTTGAATGCTCTCTTGGTTTCGAGGATCGCCCAACGGTCGTTGTATAAAAGTAGAAGATCTGGGATTCCCTGTAAGTAGTTAGCATCGTTCTTCAAAATAATGCAACCAGGGAAAAGGTCACGCAGATCTTTGATCAGGTCTGATTGGAAGTCTCGTTCCAGCATCAGTGCTCCTCCTGAAAAAGTAAAAGGTTTAAAAATCGTATCTTATCTCTTCTATTATAGCCTGTGTTTACCGTGCGAGCCTCCATTTTCGCTTTGTGTTACGTTGTTACATTTTTGAGAGATGCTAAAAACTTTCTGGTAATATTACTCTCTCTATCTTTAAGTTAGTAAAAAAGTGTAACAAGTGTCACAAATGCCCTTTTTCGCGGTATTTCCCCTTGTAAAACAGGGTTTTAGGGTGTTACACTTTTGTTTTGAAAACGTCACATTGTGACACTTTTTTGTCACACTTTTTTACAACTTAACATTCTCTTAACATTTCTCACGTTTTTTATCGTCACAGTGTTACGTTTTTGTTACACTTTTAAAACTTGAAGAATGCCTTCTGATTGAAGTCTTGCTTGCTCTTTACAGACTTTGTGATGGCTTTATCGAGCCCAGCAAGGCTCCGGAAGGTGTAGTAATGCAGGTCAGTATATGGTGTATTTAGCCTATCTATACGACCTTCAGATTGATGCATCAACCGATATGAGTAATTCAAAGAGTAGAACACAATACAGTTGGTATCTGTACAGTTCCATCCTTCTGCTCCTGAAGAGTACTGCACAAGATAAATCCAGCGTCCGGTTGGCGGCACAGGCTCGTGTTTATGCCCGTTCCACTCCGCTACGGTGATCTCCGGATTATCCCCCAGCGTCCGTAAGTCATCCAGTTCATAGTTGAAGTTATAGAAGAGAATGATCTTATCGTAGTCCCCAGCTATTGCCTTAACTGCTTCCAGTCTACTTGGGTCAGAATTCAGAACCCGCCGTGCGACATATCCCAGTTGTCCTACATCTTTGATCGGCTCGTCTTTATATGGGTTCCACCGCTTCTTGACGACAGTTTCATATAAGTCAGGATCATAGTCCACGAGAACAGCATGGCGATGTCGTACGGTAGTTCTCTGATATGGCATGTCAACGAGAAGAGACAACCTGAACCGCTGTAGACGGCCTTGCTCCACGTAATGATCAATTTTCGGGAACTTACTGAAGTTACTGTATACGACATGCCTACGGACAAACTCTGTCTTATTCTTGTAGAAACCGTTTGCAATGAACACAGGAACGAAATCCATCCATGTGTCACCAGGTGTCGCTGAGAGTAAGATCCAACGATTTTGCTTGACAATCTTTAGGAATGCCTTGACCCATGCACCAGACCCAACGAGACGCTGCTCGTCAAAGATAAAGAACGCTCCCTTGACATCCGAATACTTCTTTAGGTTGTTCCAACTGTCAATCGTCACTGCGAGGCCCTCAAAACTCGATTCTGGGTCTCTGGAGAGGCAAAATGGGGCGCACTCATCGACCCAGTCAAGGTTATCTCTTTTTTTCGCTGTCGTGATGATATAAAGCGGTTTGGGATCAGACATCTTTCCCATCGCGCCTTCACCATTTATATTTAGTGATCCGCCACAATCCTTGAGGAAGTAATAGGCGAGAGCTGTACGACTCTTACCAACGCCTACCCCACCACAGAGGATCTTTCCGTTTGATAATTCGTTAATTGCTTTTAACTGATGCGGAGCCAGCTCTACTGCCATAATCTATACCCCCTAACAACGTCTAGGAAACACGTGCGCGTATAGGTCTTCGGTCTCAGGATTCTTAGTTCCAACAGTAATCATTTTACAGTCACCATGACACTCATAGCACATTTCGTGCACATGCATTAGCACTGTCTCATGATTGAAGTGCTTCATGAACTCCTTAAAGTCAAAAGCCTTTCTTGTATTATAGAAATATACGTTGTAATCGATATCATACTCAAGGTTGCATTCAAACATTTCTCCTCCTTTCATAATTCGAGCAAAAAGCAAAAGCCCTGTGTGGGGCCTCTGCCTTTTTTAGCCTACTGTCTCACGCTTCCATAAAGACGAGGAAGTCTCCGAGAGGTGTCGGGAAGGTGAATGCGTGCCCGGCGTTCTCCATGAGCATCTTCTGGGTCTCGGGTGAGAGGTCGAGGTAGATGTAGTTCTTGTATTTCACATGAACGTACACACCCACGGCTCCCACGCCGGCCAGAAGAACCCAGGGAGCTGCCTTGACGCAGTTCTTCCCGAACTTCTTGAGCTTCTGTCTGTCCATGACAAGCCTTTCAATAGTTGGTCTTCTTCATTATAGGGTGTGCATAGGATGCGAGAAAAACATAAGGCCCGTGTTAGGGGCCCTACGCTTTTAGTCAATATGTTCGTTGATCATGATTTCCATGAACTTGATTTCCTTATTCATTTCATTCATTAATGACAATGCTTGTTCTGGAGGCATCGTGTTAAACACACGTACGACCATCTCCTGCCAGTTCTTAACGATCAGGTTAGATAGTTTAACCTTTCGTATAAGTTCTAGATTCTGTTGGTCATACCATATGTTCAAAGCAATGCTTCCAACTGCAACGCCACTAACGGTTGCGATGATAAGGTTCTTGTTCATAATACTCCCTTTCAAGAGGTATTGTTCTCATTATAGGAAGTGTTAAAGATGCGAGCAAAAGCATAAGACCCGTGTTAGGGGCCTTACGCTTTTAGTCCAAGTTCTCTTCCTTCATGATGTTTCTGAACTCAGCGTTTGTCAGAATGTCGTCCAACACGCTCCTCTTCACATCTTCTGGCATCTTCTCAATGAGGTAATCCTGCATCTTGCTATACGACTTGATCTTCTCGTTCTTCTTTTGAAGTTCGTTGATCAGGTCGGAATACAAGTACAATTGCACCTGGTTGAGAGCGAGGCTTCCGATAGCTCCGACGAGCAGCATGGCGAATCCAATAGTCTGCTTCTTGTTCATAATACTCCCTTTCAAGAGGTATTGTTCTCATTATAGGAAGTGTTAAAGATGCGATCAGAATCGCGGGCGCTTGAATGTAACCATCGTATTAGGCGAGAGAGCTACCTCAATCTCTGTAGAAAGCTTGGTATCGATTCGAGTTAGAACCACCTAAATCACAGTACCCTTTGAATATGGTTCAACACGCTTAACCTGATACCACCCACCAGCGAATTTCACAAAATCCTTTACCTTGAGGTTCTGAGCGCTCTTTGTTTGCTTAATCATACTCATCACTCCTAGTCGTCGTAGTTCTCGTATGCATAGTTATGCCGAAGTTCTTTTCGATCAGCCCAAGTTAAAGACTTGAACCAGGCCAGCACCTCCGCGTCTGGCTCGACCTTAGCATCCCAAGCGGCATACAGCTTTTTGATGTTCTCTTCATCCATTTTTAATGCCTCTCGAAAACGTGAATTACGATTGGTTCTTCATCTGTATGATCTACAACAATGCGATGGCACGTCTCCAATAGAAAACAAGCCTCGAACATAGTATGCCCATGAACAACGACCGTATTATCCTTGAAGAATGTTAGAAACAGTTTGATGTCGAACTTTTTTGGGTCATACACATATACGTTGTGATCTATGTCATATTCTATAAAAGCATCTACCGCGTCAAATAGTGCCATAACTCTCCAAATTGAAAAACGATACGATTCGCTGGAAGGGAGTAGATGCCGTTTTGACACCTACTCCCAACCAGTTTTTACTCGCTCCATCACACGCCGCAGTGACAGTGCTCCTCACAGTGCTCGTCGTAGCATGTGATAAGCGAGTAATGAGTCCTCCTTCCCCCAAGCAAGGAAGACTCGATCGTGTACTCTCGTCTACCGCAGCGAGAGCATGTCTCTACGATTTCCAGAAGTTTGTCGTAGAATGTCTTTTCAGGAATCGGAGCCTCAGCCGCGGCCAGAGTCACCAAAGGGGTGAGAACGCCTGTTGGTGGAAGATTGAACCGAAGACCATATTCGGACCAGTAGCCATCTTCGCCATCGACACTACGATACTCTGCAACGGCCTCCAGCAGTGTTCCAAACCGCTGATGCTCTGGGCAGCTGTCTGCAGTCGGGAAAGCCTCTGAGCTTCCGAAGAAGGTCTGAAGTGTGTACTTTCCTGTGGAAGTCATCTGGATGACGTATCCGTTGTCAGCACTCATGTTTTCTCCTTTCAAGAGAATTATTTTACTTTGACATGGTTTTTTCATCTACATGTCGCCATTTATTGAGAAGATCCACATAGTCAGCAATGGCAAGAAGTACGAAAGCTCCAAGCACGATAGCCCAATAGGTGTATCCGCTTGTGTATGCTGCAGCAGTCATCACAGAGAAGAATAGAATCAACAAGCGTTGCAAAAAGAGTTCGAAACCCCTACTGTCAAAGATGTTCTTGCGTTTCTCCATTTTGCTCCTTGTTTTTCTCCTTGGCCTCGTTATATTCCTTAGTCCACTTCTTAGCATTCTGTGAAAAGACTATAGTATATAACAATGCAGATGCGATAAACCCGTATTGCTTAGAAACGATAGCATAAGCAAACCATAGCCCCTGACAACCAATATTTACATACCAAGCCCACCAAACCTTTCGGCCAGCAAGAACGAACCCGGTAATACCTATGATTGTCAGGAGCCACGACCACCAGAAAAGACTCATACTACTTTGTGTCGCGCTTACGCAAAACAAGTGCGAAGCCCACCAGAAGGAAGACCACTGCACCCACGTACAGATACCATGCGAAGATACTGCCCGTGTCCGCAAGTTTCTCGTCCGTAAAGCTCGTAGACTGGCTCTGAGAAGCCGCAGGTTGCCCTGTAACGGACGAAGAGGGCGTTTGGGTACTCTGAGTCACACAGGTAGCAGGAGCCTCAGATCCATCGGCGTCACACGGATTTGAGTTGTCCGGAGGGATGCTCGAGGCCGTCGGGGTGCTCGAGGCCGTCGGGGTGCTTGACTGAGACGGCTTGACAGAAATGGTTGGCGTACTTGATTGAGAAGGCTTGACAGAAACGGTCTCAGTGCTTGACGGCTTTGGCGCGCAAGGCCATGGAGATCCCTCGAGATGCCCATATGCGCACACCTTGATATCTGAGGCCCTCGAAGTAGCCGAGGAAGGCGCGGGAGTCGGGGTTGCTGCCTTGATCTTGCCGGTCGGGTCTGGCGTGCTCTCGTCGTCGGCATGAGCCATCGGTGCGAAAACCATGACGATCAGAACGGCTACGATAGCCATAAGAACTGCAACTGCAACGATAAGACGGTTGACGCGCTCGGAAATGGTTTGAAGGTTCACTTCTGCTCCTTTTTGAGTTTACAAGTTTTACGATGTTCTACTGCAGCGTTCAATATTCCTCTATTAGACCCTACAGCTACAAACTTACCACAGCCACATCTATATTCACTCATGCAACGACAATCTTGTCACAGCAGATGTGAGGAACCTTCGCCACAAAGCACCCATAAGTCTTAGATGCAACCGCTTCGGCAATATCCTCAGAATCGAAGGAAGCATAAATCACAGGAAATAGATCTTTATTCTGTGGCACATAATACACAACGTATGCAAAACTCACTTCTGCTCCTTTCAAGAGCTTTTGTTAGAACAGACAATTATCGTACACAATATGTTACTGTGCTGCCGTTGTTAGTCCTGAATCGATATCCGTATGTGTCTGGACCGTTTTGGTTGCACTCTACAAGAACGAGTTTCACAGCTTGCCCTCTATCAGGCATGATCCGCTTGAGATGCTCTTCGGCGTACATCTCAGCAAGAAGAAATGCATCATAAATCGACTCTTCTGCATCAAGCTTGTCATTACTCGTAGAAAGGCCAAGAAAGTCGGTAACTTGCTTTGAAACCTCAAACATTAGTTTCTTCCTTTGTACGATTAGCTAAATTAGGAAATCACCAGTTTTTGTACTGCTACTCTTGGATGCGAAAAACTAGTGGCAAGTGCCCAATCTCTTTATATGAAAGGCAGTTTAAGTTTCTCACCTTCGGACATTAATATCACCCTTAGACGGATATACGATAATGAGGCCATCAATGAAGTTAACAACATTGACACCAGAAGCTAACAGCTGTACAGCGATTTGATGATACTTCTCATGTGAGTGCTCAGTCCAATTGTCGGGTGTGTAGTACCAACCGCATCCCTCAGTATGATTTTGATTGCACAGAAAATGATGAACTCGTGCAGCTAATTCCTTAATAAGCTCATCCGTGTCAGCAACAAATGGTACACGTGTAGAATCAGACATTTTTGCTCCTATGCGATTGGTGTGTTCTCACCGTAGTTAGCGATTAGCTTAGCTTTTTCGTTGATGAAATCGATCGGATTGCTTCGAAATTTCTGTAGTCTTCCACAAATTCTCCTTGTACCGGTAACGGGACTCGAACCCGTATGCCTTTCGACGGAGCAGTTTAAGTGCTCTGCGTATACCATTCCGCCATACCGGCAGCGCCTATAGACCTGGCCCGGATCTATAGGCCAAACGTTGCCCAGCTATTAAGTTTTAATCACACATGATAACACGCCCCCTTAGTAGGTCTTCTTCATCAGCGCTACCTGATACAGATAACGATGAAGTATATACTGGGCACATGTTCTACGGCCGCCCGATCGGAACGCCGCGCCTGTCGTTTAAGTGTTAGCCAGCCTCACTGCTGTGGCTCCACCCCAGAAGTAATTAACCCTTAACCGCGTACTGCTTGAGGGTCGGGTTGTACACCTCAGCGTGAACATCACGATCGTGGAACTCAACCAAGGTTCGGAAGATCTGATCACGAGCCTTAGCTTCGGTGTCGCACTTACCACCATCGTCGTCAAGTTCAACAGTGACAAGAACCTTTGCAAAACGACGTGACATGATTACTCCTTAAGTTGTGGATTAATAGTATGGGGGCAGGATTTGTATACCTGCACTTGAAGGCTCTCTTGGACTTTTTATCGTGGCTGGCCTAGCCATACCCGCCTCTACATTGGGCTACCCCATAAACTAATGTATGCAGTTCTCCGTCTCTATGGGAGTCGGCTTGGGAACCTATTTTTATTGTGTTGGAAATATGAATAGAAGTAAGACAACTGCATACAAGCACTCCTACCTGGACTCGAACCAGGATATACGGATTAGAAGTCCGCCGCTCTATCCTTTGAGCTATAAGAGCGTACATCACATCAAACGATGAAGTCTCCGAGAGAGAACAGCGCCTGAGGAGCGTCATAGTGATCGAGAAACTCATCGAGACAGTCGTGCAAGAAGTTACGAGTCTCATCTGTCAACTCGCCATTGATACAGATATCCGACTGCACTCCACCATCCGCAGTCACATACCGAATCTCACCACACACATGGATTTCTGACATGTGAATCCCTTCTACTCTCCAGGATACTTGGCCTCTTCATCCGCCATAGCACACTTCGCACAGCCCTCGACGACCTCGAAGACATATAGCTCGTTCGGACGAAGTACAAGCTCTCGAGCCTCACAGAGTGCGATACGATGGATAACAGACCGCCTCAAGGTAATAGCTGTGTTGACATCACGAAACATTAGACTGTACTCATTCATCTTTGCTCCATTCAAAATGTAGAATATATTCCGTACGTACAACGGGGATCGAACCCGTACTACTTCACCAGATACACCGGATTCCAGAATACCTGATGGAGCGTGCTACCAATTACACTAGTACGCCACCTCGAAGTTTTGTGCTATTGTGCTTCGAATACCCGCTCACCGCATGTCATTAACTGCTCGAGCAGCAACAAGCATCCAGAATTATCTTGCGGGGTACTACATATTTTTTAGTTGCCTAACCAGTCCGGTTTGCTCTGGTTTTGATTATAAGGCTATTGACCGGATACGTATTTCTTTATAATGGTATACGTACAGACCGTGTGCCCACTGGGGCTCGAACCCAGGACCCGCGACTTAAAAGGACGCTGCTCTGCCAACTGAGCTATAGGCACAAATATGGAGGGCGCAATTAGGCTGTCATTTAAGACCGAGGCACCATTCGTCCTGGCCCCATCCAGAATAGCTTAACGTCCTATTCATGACGTTGACCCATCGTTGTTATCAGCTTTCAACGACGCTCCGGCGAAATGTCCGGCTTGCACAATGCTGTTGCGGTCAAGACTGTGGAAGATTTATCTGTCAGACGCCAAGTTGCTCGATGATATCTCGCTCCGCCATCTCAAAAGCAGTGGTAGTCACAGAAGCGAATACATGCCGGTCTGAGATAACGCACAGAGACACCTTAAACTCCACGATGTCTGCATCTGCTGTTGGATATGACTCAATGGTGATGCTGTCCCTGACCCCAACAAGCAGATTGTCTACAAGCATACGAATCTTCTGCTCAACGAGCATATTCGCGTCATTTGCAGCAGCAAGGTCGTCTTTGTTAACCAAGCATGTTGCCTGGACAATTGACATGTAGTCAAGGACTTCTTCTGCACGCTCCTTAGGAGTTCTTACATTTTCCATTTTTCTTCTTTCAAGAGAAGTGAAGACTACGAAGATTTGACGATATCTAGTGCACAGACCACAACGTAGGGATCTAGGTTCGCTTCGAGAACAGCCTTAGCCTTTTTCAAATACACCTTGTGATTGTACTCACTCCAATCGGTTGGGGCATAGAACCAGCTGCAAGCGTCCACATGACTCCAACGACAAAGATGCTCGTGCAACTTGATTGCGAGCTCCTCCTCTGTCATTACTGACCCTTCCGCCTTCGAGGAATGTTGATTGTGAAGCTCATGCGAGGCTCCGGCTTCTTGTCCTTCGAAACCTCGACCGCAACAGAGGTCTCTTCCCCGAACACGACCGACTCGAACTTGTTGGAGAGCGCCTCCATGAGAAGCTTTTCTCCGATCGGAATGGCGAAGTTGACTGCCTTCACCGTGTAGACAACCGTGGTGACCAGACCGACCATGTAAATGGCCTTATGAAACGCCTTGTTCATTTCTCCTCCTTATTTTTCTTCATAAGTTCTAGACACTCAGGACATGTGACTTTTTCAGGATCTTGCACAAACTGGAAGGCCCAAGTGGGATGTTCCACAAAGGTCTTACACGCAACGAGCATATAGTGCTTATACATTGCTAGCGCCTCGTAGCCTCAGCCAAGAAGCAAGAAAGTAAGCCTTCCCATGTGAATTCTCCAGCTGATCGATTAGTGTAGATTCTTCGTGCTTGCTGCGCGTAGTTCTTGATCGCTGAGGCTTGTGCGCTGATATTCTTATTCGCGTTTTCTGCCGGAATAGCAACTGGCTCTGGGAAAGTCATTAAAACGCTGTCTCCCTTCTGAATAGGGGCCATTGCACTAGTACTATACCATCCATAAAGAGCGTCGGTATGCACTGAAGACAACCCAAGCAAAGAGTAAAGATAGTCCACAGTCACATATCCATGGCGCTTTACAGCTGCGTCCATCTTGGCAAACACTTCTTCGGCATCCGCGAAAGTAGCAACAAAGATTTCTTGAAACTTATACTCATCCATTCTAATGCTCCTTAGTTTGTTTTGAGTTGGTGGACCTGCCGGGAATCGAACCCGGGTCCAAACAGTTTCCAATTAAATACTTATACAGTCATTTGTGAGCCCGTTCTTACAACCCGTGGAACTCATACGCCGCCCTAAATATGGTAGGGGCACACCAAAATTGTGGTCGTGGAGCCGTTTCGATGATCCACTGTTTAATAGAGTCATGACTCTTAATCTGGCTTAACTCTAACCACACATGTAAGCGATGGGAGCCGACCCCATTAGTGCCCCTAGCTTTTTCACCTAATGCTAGCATATGAACCATCACCAACCCTTAGGGGGTTATTGTGATCTCCGCCGGTACTTACATGTTTAGGGGTTACTGATTTCCACCACTTTGTTTTCCCACCAATCATGAGTGGGCATTCAGAACGACGTAAACAAAGAACGTTTCGTTTGTTTGGAAGTCTTACACATATAGTTGCTTCCAGTGCTTGCATTACTTACTTAATCCACAGATGCAAGAAACTGTGGTTGGGCATCCTTTTCTTTATTTGGGCGATCCCAGTCCCAAGGACTCCATGTCAGACAGTGGCGAGCTGCATGGAAGCGCAGAGCGCCTCGTAGTCAGCGTCGATGTTCGACATATCCGTGTCAACAGTGTTGTTGGCATTTATTTTGGTTTGACCACTCGGTCAGCGAGACTGATACTTAATTTTCCATCTGCCTGTCGAATCCTGTCAGGCCCGAGTGTTTTTATTTGGACGCATGGTTTACTATCTTGTAGTAATCTAAATGATCTACAAAGTATAGAGCGCTGTCGTTTATAGGGTAGCTGCGTTGCGACAGTCCAAACAAAAACGGGTGAGCAGTTTAACGTCATACTCAGGACGATTAAAATGAGAAGACTAGTATTCAGGTCCATCGAAAACCTGAATTAGCAGGTATGGGGTTGTACATACGCAATTCGTGTCTTACTTCTTCTCATTATAAGATGTGTAAATCTTGCGAGCGTATTTCTTTTTAAGAAAACGTCACACTAAAACAGATGCCTCGTTGATGATTTTGTGATCACGACCTTCGCAATTATCCTCATGCGCATGGAAATGAATCACCGTTTCATTTGGAAGATTCTTGATAGCCTCAGCCTCGAATGCTGGAGCATCAATCTTCTTGGGGTCATAAATGTACACATTACTTGTCATCCGACTAAAACCTCATTCGGATTATCCTCAGTAATGTAATACTTGATATCGACTTGGTTCGGAGTCGTGAACTCATACCCGTAAACCTCGCCTTCGTCATTGAGCATCTCAGATACGCGATTGTTTTGATCGCATGACTCATAGTAAAGGTCGACCATGACGTCTGTGTGAGCCCTTGCGAGCATCAGCGCTGAGTCCTTAGTTGGCCTATCGAGTACTACAAGATCCGTGTCTGAGAAACCCTTGTGTACCAAAAATGGCATAGTTACAAGCCTGCTTCCTTCTTGATTCTCTGGATTTCCCTCTGGGTATACCAGATGGCTTTTTCTAGGTCCTCAAGTTCATGCGCCTTGTCCTTGAGGCCTGCTCTAGTGATATACTTCACAGCATTTCCTCTGTTGAAGTTCATCTGCTCTGTGAGGTCGATGATCTCCAATCCTTTGTATGCTGTATAATGCGCTGGATGATTTACGGGATCGTTATCCTTATTATCAGCCATGTTTATCCCATCGGGTTGTCTGAACAATATGCTTGAGCACTGATAACATCGATTAGGGTCATAGAACTGAAAATCCAATTCTGAAGCTACAGGATATTTAGATGTGTCTGCCTTAGGAAATCGCCTACGATACTCTTTATCATCCATTACGCCTCTTCCTCGACGTGCTTAACGCCGATCTCAGGAACCTCGAAGTACTTAGCCTCCAGTGGGTCCTCCTCGATCGTGACGTAGATAGAGTTGAGATATGCCGTACGACCCTGCTTACCATTGATATCCCAGTCGTAGGGACGGATGATGAGGTCGACATTGTTAATCTCAGCCCAATCGAGAAGGTTGACACCATCCTCATCGAGAGACTTCTTGCCCCGCTCGGTGACCACCATGATCCTCGGAGGGTTCTTTCCGAACTTGACGGTGACCTTCAGGAATGCCTGACGATCGTCCCCCTCCTCCCGAGGCTCAAGCCAGTTGACGTTCCAGCCATCCCTGACCAGATCCTCGGCTACCTCATCCGTAAGCACAACACAGAAGTTGCGATCTCCTGCGCGGTTGTATCGATCCTCCTTCCCACTGAAGTTTCGGAAGATGATACGAGCATTCTCGATCGTTACGTTGTTATTCCTAGCCATGCTATTGCTCCTTTTTGTAGAAGAGGATGGGCCCGAACGAGAACCCACCAGAAGGTGGTCGATATCCCCAGTAACTGAGCCACGACCGAATACTCCACAAGTGTTCTCCACAGAAAACACCGATATGCCAATTTTTAATGATTTTATAAGCTCGTTTGCGATTTCCCGATAAGCAGGGTACGATCTGGACTCATTGGAACAGGCTCGGTCCTTTTTGCCGAAGCCCGATTACTGCATAAAGCATGCCCCATGCGAGGTTTACTGGTGAAGATATTCACACACTCCTCACCAGGTTTTGCCCCACAAAAGTCACAATGATACTTCAGTGCAGCCTTACGGTCAGCCATTTATTGCTATCTCCTTTCAAGAGACGAACCATTCGAAGTCCCCAAACTTGGAGATATCGGTTACGGCATCATTTACGAGCTTATCGTGGTAACGACGATCAATATCATCCTGCTTATTAAGCGCCTTCACCATTTCAGACTCAAGCCATCGATATCCCTTTGTGCCTGTTGCTGCGTAGTACTTGTCATCCTTGCTTCGCATAAGAAGACCACCGCCAGCCCCCTCAATAATGGGGACAAACGACCCAATACGGCCAACAAAGTGGTAGTCATGCTCATCCTCAGGAAGAGCCTCATTCATGTCAAGATATAGCGCCGTCTGAACAGCCTTCGTCTCGCACATGTCTTCGAACTGTACCTGCTCTTTGCTGAACAGCGTCTTGTAGACATATGGATGCTGGAACTGGGCCCCAACTGCTGACCACTCTCCCACATGCTTACCGCTAGGCGTCCATCCAACCTTGGCAATATATACAGCATCGTTGACGAGGCACATCTTGTCATAAGTGGCCTCATGCTCGAAGGTATAGCCGTACTTTTCTCCGAACTCCATCACGAAGGAAATGATCTCAGGAGTAGCGTCAGGAATCTTGATTGAATCGGTCTTGATATGCGCTGCGATGAACCCTCGAGCCTCAACTTCAGCCTTAAGGTCCAGCATGAACAGTGCTCCACGCTTTGCTACGATATTGTCCACGTTGCGAATATCCCTGAATGGATTATCAAACTTCGCCGAGGTCAACCCATAGACGATGTTAATAACAATCTTTAGTGCATACGACAAAGAATCAATCGTACCAGGATCAGTCAGATACTTAGCAAGTTTTCCATCCAGAAGCTTTGACGCCTTCTCCAAGTCGCCATGCTTGATAGCCAGACGAGCTTCCACCAATTCCCAGAACTTCTTCGTATATGGACCGAAAAGGTTCAGTTCCTTGATAGATGTGGGGTGCATAGAGGCAACGTCCAACAGCGCAACGTTCGTGTACATCCCCGGCTTTGCTCGTACAAGACCACCCTCGCCAACTTCCTCACCACGATATGTGCTCTTACCAAAGTCATATTTGTACCCGGGGAACATCGTACTCAGGTCTGTATAGACAAACTTATCCTGAGGGTTACGATCCGACCCAAATACGATCTTGGCAGTGTGCTTCTGTGTGGTATCATTAAACGTCAGCCCGCTAAGTTCAGCAAGAATCTGACGAGCAATGAAATCTGCTTCCTTTGCATCGAGAACAGCCTCTGTGGTGATGACATCATTTTCGCAGTATTCTGCGATGAGGTCCCAGTACTCCTCAGGAACATCCTCATCCCAAGGAAATGCCTGCTCTTGATGGTGCAGCCCCAACTCGATCTGAAGCTTCTTAAGAGAATCCTTGATCGCGAGGAAGTCGAAGATATCACCGTAAGAGAGATTGTAAGCCTCAGAAAAGAAGCCGTTCTTGCTCTTTCCGATGATCTTCTGACTAAGTGCATACAACTGCGCGTTTGTATACCCCATGAAACGAGCATAAAGGATATGGTTATCATACCGCCGGTTGTTGAACCCAAGAAGTTTAAGAGCCAGCAAAGGCTCAACCTCTTGTGGGGTTGGGTTGATCATGCGCACGACGTTCTTGTCACCTCTGAACTTCCAACAGATTACGAGAAGGTTCGGGAACACCTCGAGGTCATAAATGACCAAGCGGTCTTCCTTGTACTCCTCGACATTTTCTGAAGGCTCATCGGACTGGAACTTCATCCGATTAACGAGCTTCAAGCAGTAGTCTGACTGGTTTGTACTGTTCAAGGCGAAAGTAAGCACCTTTGGACGAAGATCGGTCAAGTCGTAATGAAGACCCGACGCATAGGCGTCCTCCAGAATCTTGTAAATGAAGTCCATACTGGGCTTTGTACCAGGGTGAATTTCCTTTCCAATATTCCTGAGTACTTGATCCCTTAAACTGCGCTCACTCTTGATTGTCGTAGTTGTAATCACACTCTTCTCCTTCAAAGGTAGCCCCGTGCTGATTGTGGCAACCTGGATATTGTTGCACTTGGTAAGCTTCCTTCGAAGAGAACTATCTCCTGTGAAGACCTTAACCTCGATACCGTCCGCATATACCCGTGAAAGTTCCGTAACGTCACCCTCATAGATATAGTGCAGATGAATACCATGACCTGATTTGCTGTATTCAGCATAGGTCGAAGGCCATTTGCTTGCCGCTTCTAGGTTTCTTTCTAACGACTTCTCTCCTAGATCATCCTTCAGATCGAAATCAATCACAATATGGTCTGACTGAGGCTTGACATAATGAATCTTTGATGTGTCAATATCAGCCAGTGTAGTGCTCACAAGCGACCATTTCTGCGCAGGAACTTCCGTAGCAGTGGCATATTGTGCTGGACGGTTAGAGAACATCGCATCGATGATCGAAACCGAATGATCCATGACTAAAGAAAATACACTTTCATCCTTAATCTGGACCGACTTGAACTTGTCCTTGATAAACCCCGAGTAATAACTCCTAATTTGCTTTCCATCGATCCGTGTTACTTCGCTGAAAGCGGTGAAGTAGTTCTTCAACTCTTCCCGGAACCGATATCTAGCAAGTTTGAACTCAACATTTGAGTCATCACAGTAGGTTTTGTACATCTCATATGCCTGAGCCAACGATGTACCATCTTGATCCGCGAAGGTAAGATAGTACGACTCAATGAAGTTGAAGAACACATCGGTCTGAAGGATCATCTCAACAGGGCGATATCCTGCGTAGAAGTTTTTTCCCATCTCGCGATATACCTCAAGGCAGTGCCATGCGATGGCGCCCAACTCAAAGTCTACCTTGCTTACCAACGTATGGTACTTACGAGACGGAATATGGTTCCCAGACGGTTTTACATCGATGAGCCTTCGGATAATTCCAGACTTAGCGTCTGTGATCTTTACGGGCTTGTTTGTCCCCATGAATAAGAAGCAGTTCACACGAGCCATGTAGCTTGGCTTGTACTTCTCGTTCATAGTCATCTGCTCATGCGAAATGAGAGAATTGAGTTTTGTGTTATCCTCAATCTTGGACAAATCACCATCATGCTGGATCGCCACCAGAGGGTTCGACTTGAACACCTCAGTAGAGAAGGCGTTGCTAGAGGACGTAAGAGCTTTTGCCTCGAACGTGGTGTAATATCCCTCAAACAACTTCTGAATGATGTTGATAATCGTTGATTTTCCGGTTCCAGCAGCTCCATAGAATACCAGGAACTTCTGAATATCCTTCGCATCGCCAGAAACAACAGCCCCAATAGCCCACTCGATCTTGGCGCGCTCCTCTACATTGTAGAGTGTTCCGATGATCTCATCATAGGCCTCAAACGAACCAGGCTCTAGAGGATAAGAAAGACGCCTACTAATGTAGTCAGTCTTCTTGACTTCCGTATTGCTGAATACAAGCCTGTTATCAAGCTGCACACTGCTGTCTGAGATATTGTTCAGAAAACTCCTGAACTCCATCCACGATCGACTTGAGAAGTCACTCATATATTTGATCTGGAAATTACCCCGATCTCTTGATGCAAGTTTTTCCTTATACGCCTCCATGTCAGCATCAACCAACCGCTGAACATCGTATTCGTCTGTAGACCAAAGGCCCCGTTCTTCATCCCAGATGGCGTAGAAAGACTTTCCTCGAACCATTAAATCCTTGGAACGACCAACCTTGAAGTCAGGGTATATCTCAATGACACCGCTTTTTGTGCTCCTTTCCTTGATACGGTAGAAATCCATTAAAACCTCCTTTCAGGAGCCGTTGTCATTGATTCAATGCCCGATATCGCTATTCTCCAAGATATACGCAGACATTTGGTACCAGATTTCGGTCTTCCTTTGGTCTTCGACTGGGTACTGCAGTGGGAACAAACCACCCGTCCCATCTGCGGCATATCGTCGTTCAACAATGTTGTCTAAAATGATTTCAATTTCTCGGTGTGGCCGCTCGAGCATAAAAATGTCATCACTGTAGCGCTTAAGTCCGACGTTGTTTAGAATACGCCAGAACCAGCCCCCAACAGAGTTGTCAGGAAAAACATCATCCCCCTCAAAGGAGGCGCGCTTTGCTACACCGATGAGCATTTCCAACATAGTACACGGCTCAAAAGGCATACGGTCATCCCTACGAGGGTTGTGCCACGACCCCACACGGTCGCAGAACTCATCTCGTAGGAACAACCCATCTGTTGCTCGGTTATCATCGTTCGGAACGAACCAGACGAAGTTTTTCCTATACAACTGCTCCGCAAGCATCCAATGTGAATGCGACGGATTCCTGTCGGAAACAAGTCCGATATGACTGTAGAGCCAAGTGAAGTAATGATCGTCGAGTTCGGCCGTAGTCGGACTCTCAGCCATCATAGCTCTCCCGCATCCGCCCAATACGAGGCTTCTCTTCGATGTTTCCTAGAACGTATGCGCTGTATGACGTTTCCTTGCGGACAATCTCGAAGTCGAGAGCCAGCTTGTCATTGCGAACATATACGACATTCTCTTCGTGAGAGCCATTCCCAAAATTGTCAAGGGCATCGCGCCCAATAAGACCGATCACATCCGGAATTGGCGCGTCGTTCGTATCAGACAATGTGTTGTCATGAGCGTAGTAATCTAGATTTACCTTCTCGTAGTGCTCATTCTCCTCAGAGAACTGCTCCCAAGTGATGATATATGGTGTACCATCCTTAGAAGACTCGAAGACATTGATTACTTCCTCCTCGTCAAACTCCTCTGAGTCTTCATCGTCTGAGTCTTCATCATCTGCGTCTTCCTCGTCATCGGGCTCAACAGGCATAATCCCTCGCTTCAAATTGTCATTCAGACGAGCGATATCCTTTGGCGTTACCATATAACCAAGCTCTGCGAGAGTTGTCTCGTAGTTCTTAGCCTCTTCCTCAGAGTCGATTTCCTCCTGAGACATAACATGCGCCGTATCCGAGTTATTAGTCTTAGAGAAGTTTCCGAGCTTTTGGGCTCGAACCTGATATGCAGCCTTGACAGAGGCAATTTCCTCCTCAGACAGCTTCTCATACTTCGCTCGAAGGATTCCGTTCGCTACCAGAGCGCCTGCTACAGCGCCGGAAGTGAACAGAGCAACCCCCTTCACGATCTTGATATACGTGCTCTTATCCATAATTCAAGTGTCCTTTTCTTGGGTTTTCGTCTGTTACTCCGTTGTCATAGAGGTATAGTCCTGGGTACTCTAGGATATCCCTTTCGAAATCTCCTGTAGTAACCATCCCAAGACCATCCCTCCCTCAAAGAAGGTCCCAAACGACCCCCTGCACGTTGAAGTGGAGAAGAACAGCCTTCTCATATCCGTTGACAAAGTCACGAGCCTTGTCACTGCTGATCTCAAACATACCGAAATCGACGTAGTTCTCAAGACCCTTCTTCCATACCCAACCAACCTGAGCACCCTCCTTGGTACGAGGGAACCCAAGCATGTCATAGACCTCATTGAGCATGATATGACCCCTCGCACGGAGACGGTCGTTGGCGTAGCTCTGCTGATGGGTCAGGAAGAGCAGATTGTACTCGGCATTCCGCTCCCAGTTCTTGCATGACTCATCGAAGTAGCGGTCGTACTGCGTCGGGAAGATTTGAGACTTCTTGATCCGATGTGGGCCATCGTCTGCCATGACAACCTCTTCCTTGTTTCCACGAAAGAGATCCTCCTCACGCTCATCACCAAGCTCCTCACGAACACGGATACGGTAGGCACTGTATGCCTCCTCAGCGCCCTTGTACATGGCAAGAAGGGCTGCATTGCGCTTTGCCATGATGCCATGCGAACCGATCAAAGCAGCCACCGAAAGAGATCCGATGACAAAGGCCGGCGCATAAAGCTTCACGAACACCAGAGCGTTCTTGGCATAGACCTTGACGAGATCCTTCTGATACTCCTTCTCGTCAAACTTCACGACATCCTCGTTAATTAAAGAGGACTTGATCTCGTGCAAATCCTCAATATCAGCCCGCATCTCCTCGAGAACAGGAACAGCCTTGATCGTCGCACGGCAAGCAAGCACTGTAGCACTTACCACGCCGGCGATTCCGACACCGATGAGAATCTGAGGACTGTACTTCTTGCCAAGAACGGCCGTCCTAAAAGCCGGACGCGTAACGGCGTCCTTCAAGCGATCTACTACTGCATTCATTTTTTGTTGCTCCGTTTCTTCGAAGATGGGTTGTTAATGCGGACATAGACGGCGTAAACCTGAGCGTCAGACATCTTGTCCACTTTTGATTTCCAAGATCTGCTTGGATATGCTGCAATTACAAATTCCCTCAGGTTTGCGACAGTCATTAGTCGAGTGGCACCGGCCTCGGTAGGTTAAGCACGTAACCATGGGCAACCCTTGATGTGGACATGTCCCGAGAAGAGGTCCACCCATAGTTCTGATTTGTGTAAGGCACCCCAGTACGGCCGAGAAGATCGTACAAATCGGCGACCGTAGCAGCTCCAAAGGTCAAGATGAGATCGTTAAGACGATCCAAGACCATATCTGCTTCGCCTCGATCGGGGATGATGTAGTCGTCGAAGTCATACGGCTTGCGATACCCAGACACCGGAGCATTTCTCTCCGTAACGTTCGGGCGTCGTTCCTGAGCCATATTGTAGTACCTGTTGTAGCTCGTGTAGTCAGGCTGGCGATTCATCGTTGGACGTCGAGTGTTTGATCCGCCCCAAAGAACCCTCTGGAGGCCCTCATTGACGATGTCTAGCATAAGCTTCTTTGTTGCGGGCACAAGTACCTCAAAGAACACGTATGATCCTGCATCGTGCACGTCTTCGCCAGTAAAAGTCTCCAAGAATTTTCGTCCGAACGACTTCTTGCGCTGAATTACCTGCCCAGTAACCACAGCGTCAACTCGCTTCTCAGCGTTCCTAGGCTCTTCTGCCTTTGGTTGGTTGTAGTTGATGCGTTTAACCTTCGGCGGAGATACTGGTGCGTCATCCTCAACTGCGTCGTCCATAGAATCCTCCACGTTATCGTTTTTCTCCATGATATTTCTCCTTTCAAGAGAAAAGAGAAAGCCCTAGTTTCCTAGAGCCGTCTCTTCTGAATGTTCACTCTGCCGTGGCAGGCTTCATGACGATGTTGACCGCAGCGACCACGTCATCGATCTGCTGATCGACGGCATTCTTGGACACGAGCATCGCCGCAGCACCGAGACCGTACGCTCCGAACTTGATGGCAACGCGCATTGCGCGTCCCGTCTCCTCGGGGGTTGTGATCTTGATGACGTTGTCGATGATCGCGCCAAGGCCGATTCCCATAGGGATCGAAATGACGGTCTTAACGATCTTGATTGCGTCCATTTTACTGTCCTTTCAAGAGTTGTATCTTCATTATAAGGCGTGCTTATTTTGCGAGGCGCTTACAGTGAAGGAGGAGAAGAAGGCTTGTCAGGATCAGGAGAAGGGATAACTCCGTTGATAAACGCTGCAGCAAAGGTCGCATCCTGGATCATCTCGACGATGAGGTTGGAATAAGCCTCTGTCTGCTCGAAAGCAGCCGTGTGCGCCTGGCTCTTGATGAACCGCTTACCGTCGTCGGACTTGATGCCGTACGACATGCCGATAAAGCGCTTGAACATCTCAACGATCTTGACGTTGTCCTGCTCATCGGTGATCTTCTTGAGGTACTTCTGCATGCCCCCAGGCATCTCGAGCTCCATGAAGACAACCTCAGCCTTAGTCAGGTTGAAGAAGAAGTCCTCCTGGCGCTCGTTGCCGTCGTAGTCCACATATTTGATATTCTTCTTAAGCATTTACTTACTCCTGTGTCGTGTTGTATCGAAGACCACTGTAAGTCTCGATCGTTTCTTCATCTTCATTCAGAAGATATGGGTTTGGACTGCACCATTTTGCTCCTATTTTGAGCCTCTGTGGAAAGTCCTTACTGGATATTGTTGTAGTAGTCGACGGTCGGCTCTGCGCGGTAGTTGATGACAACGCACGGGACACCTGTCGAGGCCAGCTTCGTAGAGAACTGCAACTCGATGAGATTATCCGTAATCCAGCCCAACTCTGCGCCGAGAACCGTTGACTCGAGCCCCCACGCGTCATAGAGATCATTGAGGCTGATATATGACGACCGGATAAGCTCCGCATTTACGTCATTTACAGCCTTCTCCACGATCTGCATTGTGGACATGAAGTAACGACCAGAGAGTGCGTCGTAAAAGAGCTGCTCACCGCCAGAATTAAGCAGGTGAATCTCCTTGTTCTCCAATGGATCTGCGTTCAGACGATCCTGAGCGATATCATCACGAATACTACGCTCCTTCTTCTCACCAATAACCTCGACGACCTTGTTCTGGTACTCGTCAAGGGCCTTTTCGGTGATGGCGTAGACACTGGCAAGGGCTGCACCACGTCGCGTATGGATGGTATTGACACCAATGATGCAAGCAATCGTAACACCACCCATAACCACGGAGGGAATATAGTACTTCCACCCGATCTTGACGTAGTCCACTCGAGTCATTCGGAGATCACCCTCGGTATCCTCCACCCGACGGTCAAATTCATCCTGAATGGCGTCGAAAGCCTTCGGTGTGGCCTTCGCAGCGAGGACTGCTGTGGCAACTACACCCGCCGAGGCAATCGCCGTCAGGATAGCCGGGGAATTCTTGTTGATTGCCGCACCAGCGGTCTTTAAAACATCTGTCAAAGCGGACATGATTCTCCTTCCAAGAGAAAAAGAGATAGGACCACAGTATTTTGAGGTCCCTTCCTTTATAGAGCGTGCTTTTTGTGCGAGTTGGTCAGTGGTTTGCATGTTTCGGACAGAGATGTTTGGTTTGATTTCTTTGAGAACTGTAGTAACTCATCCTCCAACCATTGGCCTCAAGAATAGAGGCAATTGAGGTGACACCGATTTCGGACATGAAAATTTCAATGAATTCACTACAGCCGGGGTGATCACAGGCGTACCTGTAAATGGGTTGGAACACAATTAACCTCCTTTCTAAAGGTCAATAGCCACTGTGGGGCACCGGCTTTGGTCGTTCGAGAGTGGCGGACGTGTTTTATTCACGTAACCCGCGGCTCCCCCACATGGATCTAATGGCTACTGGTTTTTCTTATAAATCCTTTCTAGGATTAACAAGTGGCAAATGTATACTATAAATGGATCACTAATTATATGACAGGGACTAGGTTCCGACCTATTTCAGCCTCGTCAGGCCAAGCAATCGTTGTCTATCAGCAGTAGGAATTATCCTCACCCCAGCCAATTCTTTAGGAAATGACTGGACGCTCTGGGCTTAAGAGGCTAAGGCCCAGACCTTTGTATCAACCAAGAGCGTACATGAGCATCATGATGATGTAGGCAACAACACAGATAGCAAATGCGCCACCAATCAAAGCGATCGGTTTGCTCATCTGGCGCTGACGATCCATCTCAGAAAGAATGAGCCGAGCTCCAGTGCGAGTGTCCTTATCGGTCGTGGTGTTGTAGGTATCACGGGCAAGACCGTAAATTGTCATCACGGTTAGCCCACGCTCGATAGACTTCTCAATAAAAAGCTGAGCTTCGCGCCTCGTATTTACGTTATAGTAGTACTCCGGTCGTGCCATTATGATCCTTCTCTCAGAGATTATGTGATGGCTACTTCTTTGTGCAATGAGCGGTCAAAACGTCTTCTGCCTTGCTGTAGAGCGCGAAGAAAACAGTAATGCCAACCATCATCCCAACAGTGCTCGCTGCTGTAAGGACAACCAGTTTGCCTGCCTCGCGAAGAAGGCTAAGCGGAATGTTCTCAACTACCTCTTCCATGATGTCTCCTTTCAAGAGAAAAATAATGAGAACCAACCGATGCTCGGTTGAACGTTACTTATATTCGCGTTCTAGTTCTCATACTAAGACGTGCTTTTCTTGCGAGGGGTCTGAAGATATACCCTCATTTCCTCATTCGCATGGCCCCTTATCGCATGCAAGAAGTCTACTTGCCACGCATCCAAGGGCTTACCTAAGACTCGGCGAAGTTTTGCTCTAAGGGCTTTTTCCTCTGGGCTAATCTCAATTCCGTAGTTCAACTTCTGTCGAAGGTCGTCCAAAGCACCGTCATCTGAAAGATCCATTTTTCTCCTTCCAAGAGAAAAGAGAAAGCCCTAGTTTCCTAGAGCCTTCCCTCTGACGATGTGCTTACTTGTCGTTGTCGTTCTTGGACTTGACGTCCTTGATCTTCGCAACGGCGGTACGCACCGCGAAGTTCCCGGCCCAGAGCGCCACGCCGGCGACCACTCCCACGAGTAGTGCCTTGACGGCGAGCTGACCGAGGTTCTCCGAGGCGACTGCCGCGTTGGTGATCTCGTTGATCTCTTCCATGATGTTTCCCTTCCAAGAGGTATATCTGTCATTATAAGACGTGTTTATTTTGCGAGGAAAAATTAATAGCAGACGCAAAAAGAGAGTGCACAAGATTGTTAGTCTCATGCACCCTCTTCTTGGTTTGTCTTGTTGGTTCGGTTGTTATACGTGCACCTTGCTGACGAAGCCGAGAGCCTTGGAGGTAATGATGCCAAGCTTCTCGAAGTTGAGGATCATGACGATGCCAGCGATGTTCACGGCAGCAGCAACAACCGCGTCGGGACTGACCTTGTTCGCCTTCTTGTATGAAGTCGCTTCAGCCAGAACCAACAGGTTCTTTACTGTTTTTGTGTACTCTTCGCTGTCAGGCGCCATGGTCTTCATCTGCTCGAGGAGCGACTCGATTTCTCGTTCGATTCCCGACTTGTTGTGCAAGTGGATGTTAAACATGCCCTATCCCTTTCAAGAGTAGTTCTCATTATAGGGCGAGTTTTTATTGCGATTCAACCTTATCCACGGTCTTGAAGGAAATAACCTTCTTTGAAGCGAACTCCACAGGGTCCGAATTAAGCACTAACCGAATACCGAAAGCACCATTTTCGTCGGTAGTCCTGACCATTTCTCCAACCTCATACGGAGCAGAACTAGTCTTATTGTATGCTCGAGTAGAAAGGCCTAAAATGACGCCAAGCGCGGCATCAATCGCCGTGATGGTACCAACAACCTGCTCTCCGAAGCCGAAGCCCCAGATTACAGCAAGGGCAAAGTAAAGAGTTCCAAGCGTCGGAAGAATAACCATAGCGATTAACTTGAGCGCATCGAACGTCTGGTTACTCATGTAATTCCGGATACTAGGCTCCGGTGCCTGAGTGTCGCTGCTCAACCTACTGTCTCCTTTGAAGCGTTTTTGATTCCATGTCGAACGACAGGAAGTTTCTTAACTTCACTTACTACCCTCTCAGCGAGACCATTACCGCCGAAAGTGGCATAAGGCTCCCATAGGTAGTTCATAAAGTCTTCATATTCGTCATACGTCAGGTAGCCTTGCTCAATATAGCGTTTCCCAACGCTAATGATCTTCTCATGTGCTAGACCAAGCAGGAGCTTTGTCTTTGCGTCGGCTTTTTTCCCTCGCGTTTGTAGGAAGGCCCAGAAGCCGGCGGAACTAAGAAGTCCTGCCATGATGGCTATTACGGGGTCCAACCAGTCGAGGGAGATCTCTATCAAAGTCACTTCACAGTGCTCCAATCTATATATTGGGGTCACATATAGATGCCCCCCGGCAGTTTTTTTCTTAAGTGTACTACAGGGATTTGAATGTCGGGATAACAGAAGTCTGACCAGGATTTTGTGTATAGATAGCCTCAATTACACGGGTAGTTCCACCCATTGCGTATTCATTCTCGATCTGCAACACATCGCCCATGAAGAAATCCTTCTGATATGTGAACGGCGCTACCGGATTGATTGCTCCAGCGAATGTTGTCGTCCGATATGAATCATTCAACGTTGCAACGCCACGTTGGTCCAATTGTTTGTTATAATCAGCAAGCGGGATTCCCGGAGCAGGGACCTGTGCTGAAATATCACTCGCATCGACAAATAATTCACGACGATTCATACCGGTTCTCATCGCAATGGTGTCAATACCACTCCAATATGCAAATTTGTTGATACCTGTACCCTCACCAAGGATGAACGCTACATTACCTTTACCAACAGTTGTGTTTTTATACTCACTGTTAACTAGGTTGTCGAACTTTGGAGAGAAAATGACCCTATTATTTGTTACTTGGCTGTACGATCGATCTGCCCCAACATAAAGCGAGAATACGAACTGGTTTGTTGCGTTGAGAACGATCTTAAACCCTAAGCCATTCGCCTCACACAGAGACTGAACTGCTGTATAAAGCGAACCGCCATAAAATTGAGCATCAACAACCTTTGCTGTGATGATCGGATCGACAGAGGTCTGGAAAATAAAGTTAGGAATAGTTCGATAACCATCTGTTGGTGCAATAATGTTATGATTTAGTAATTGCTGGATCGCACCTTGAAGATTAGCATTCTTGAAAACCTCTTGCCCAGCTACGACACGCCAGTCAAGCATTGATTCTAGTGACCGACCAGAAATAACTAGGTGGTTTCCTGTTTCCTGATCTGTTTTTACCTCAATTGATTCTGTTATCATGATGTGCTCGGACTCGCGCAGAGTCAAAAATGACCCAAGCGGAACAGCAGAAAGAACACTATCCCACACAGGGGTGTAAAGCTCGAAGTCCCCGCATTTGTCGTATCGATCGGTCCAGATAAGAGATTCAAACTGATCGACAGTACCTAGCGCTAGGAAACTAGAATTCATTCCTGTAACTTCCATGCTTTACACCCCCTCGTAGACCAGTGGACTTTCAACGGAGAACCGGAGCGAATCCAGGCCTGTGTCTGCTTTGATTTCAAATGTGTTCGTTCCAGGAGTCAACTTCAACCAAGAGGAGTCTCTTGTCATAGAATTAATGACGTTGGCGTTGATCCCGTAGAAGGACCTATCAAGCATTAGACTCTTCTGACCTGTTTGACTATTTACTACTACTGTATCGCCGTCATGAAGCAAGGCCCAGGTATCAACACCAAGAATACGAAGCCATGTTGTGGTATCGATTTTGAAGAATTCTCCAGTTTCCAATTTTGTGATGGTGACGTTGGTCGCTGGAGTCAGTGCTCGGATCTTCATGATGAAGCCAGTATCGACCTCGCCTTGATAATCCACCGTAAGATTCACATTCTCAAAATATGAGCCATCCGTTGTCCCACGCTCACACATCAACTGATCAACATCCATGAGGTTTGCGCCCCCACCAAGTTGAATTGAAGACCCCAGAGTATAATAGTACATTCGCATGTTTACAGCGCCAGAAGGAGGCGTGACTGTCATCGAGACTCTTGTCCAGACTCCTCCAGAACAAACCACAGGAGCCGGAATAACCACCTCAGCGCCTACAGCAGCACTTGCCGCGTTATAGAACTGACATGCTCCATATACTGTCATCGTCGCAGATGGGCGAACCCAAACTGAAACACGATATGTATCTCCGTAGTAGCACGGTTGTGGGTCTTGATAGACCCCAGGAGCTGTGTGTGAGGCAAGATCTCCACCCGAAGGAGCGACAGACCAAGTTGCTCGAATGAATGCTCCACCTTTAACTCCGCCATTTGCAACCGAGGATATTGCTGCTGCACCGGTAACTCCGGCGATGGTATGCCATGTGGCTAGTTCTGTTGCAATGTTTGCATAACTCCAAATGTTGCGACGAATCGCTAATGAATCTCCAACCCATTCAGAATATGTTGATGGCGCTGCTGCTACTTCATATAATACTGCATCTACATCTAGAGTTGATCCGACAGCTGGTGTGTAGAGCCCAATTCCTCCGAAACCAAACGAAAGATTAGCAGTATCAACATTTGGTGGAGCCGTGAATGTCACAAAGCGCCTTGCCCAAACCCCACCAATTGTTCCACCAGCACCAACAACAGGGTATCCTGTTGAAATTCCATCTTTGTAGAAGTTTACACGCCCGGCAAGATTACCAGAAGCACGAACCCATGCCGAAAACGTGTACGTTACCCCCGGGGTAATCTTTACCTGTGGGCATGAGATCGTCGGGCCTGTATCTGAGGCCTGAGTTGTGATAGTACTTCTGTAGTACGTCTTACCGCTGTATCCACCATTTGTTTGCCTAGAACCTGTTGCCGCACCTCCAGGGCCACCGCCACAGCCATACCCAATCATATCTACGGCCAGCGTTGGATTCACAGCCATGATCGATGGTATTGGGTTGGTGAATTGATTAGTAATACCAACAAGGTTTGGACTTGGACATACGATCGAGATTGTAGTACCAGCCTCGGAAGTGAATATAGATGGTTCGTTTCGCTCGACGTAACCGAATGTCTTTACTGAGCGTTCGGTAGTAACGATTGACAGATTTACGAATTTCTTGTTCGGGAAATAACGATTTGTGGCTTGGCGCACGGCTTCAATAGTCGGGTTCTCCATGAAAGCCAGGGTCAGCACGATGTTTCGCGTACCAACCCTGGCCGAGTTGAACATGGAGCCATCACCGGAACCAAACTCCGAGAAGTTGATCGTCGCATCTACGGGTCCTAGGCCGTCGATCGACTTGATGATCATTCCAGACACTGGCCGTTTGAGCTCCAGTGTGAGAGATTCTCCCCTCGGATTTGTAACTGTGAAGGTTTCGATCATGACTTTCCAAGTACCTCCTTCAAGGAATCGATTTGCGTCTTAGTCTGCCGATAAATATCAACCCTAGACAGGTTCTTCGGAGACGAGTTGTACTGGTTGTAAGTGATAGAAGCCCCTGACCCAACAGGAGTAGAGACAGGTATAGCATTGGTATTCCCAGAAGAACTCTGATTAATACTTGCCGCCGTCGAGTATGCCCCAGAGACAGAAAGGCCTGCCCCAGAAAGCATACCGTTGATACCAGATGCTCCCATTTTGACGTCAGAAAGGTCTAGAACAGGCTTAATCGTCGGCGCGTACTCAATGCCGGACAACTCAGAATTTTCCATTCCCTTAAGCGCCTCTTTGAGCGAATCCATCGCCGATTTAGCAATTCGTGACCCAGCATTTGCTGCCAAATCAGAATTATCCACAATACCGTTAGCAAAACCTTCGGTTGTGAATGCGCCGAGAGCATAGCTCTTCTTTGACGGAGAGTTACTATCAATAGCACTCTTAATAGCTGAAATTGCCTGGTTACCAACCTTTGTTGCGGCATCCCAAAGATCCTTAGCCTTTGAAGCAAGACCTCCGGTCATACCATCGATAATGGCGAACGCTAATCCTTCTGCTGAAGTTCTAATCCGCTCAGAATTGTTTGTGATTCCTTGCGCGAATCCATCAAGAATCTTAACAATTAGGTCTGCTCCAGCTTGAACCAGTTTGGATACGTTATCGCCGATCCCTTGTAGGAACTTAACTATGATGTCCGCGCCAGCTGTTACTAGTGCAGCAATGTTGTTTCCAATTCCGTTTGCGATTCCAATTAGAAGCTTCATCCCAGCATCAACAAACGCAGGAACAAGAATTACAATAGCGTTTAGCAGTGCTAGAATCAGGTTTGTAACAACCATGATAAGAACTGGACCGAGAATGTTTACCGAGATTAAAAACTTCAGAAGAATAGAAGTCAAAGTCTCGATCAGCTTTGGAGCGACAGTTTCAATAGCCGTAAGAAGCGACATTAATACCGTTGTAAAAGCAGCAATAAGAACGGGGCCACTTGTTGCAATAACACCAGCGAACTGAATAACGCCAAGAGCCAATTGAGTAAGAATCATCGGAATAAGACCCGCTAATGCCGACACAATAGCCACAAGTGCTGTTACACCAATGGTGCCAACAACAGCTATTGCTGTTAAACCAACAGCAAAAGCCATCATCCCAGCACCAGCAGCAAGCATACCAACGCCGAGAAGTGCCACAGCAACCCCAAATAGCAGAAGTACCGGAATAACTGGTGCAATAATTAAGCCACCAAGTGCAAGGGATGCAAAGATAGCTACGAGCTTAAGCAAACTATTCCCGATCTCATCCCAACTCATAGCGCCTAATGCCATAAGAACTGGAATAAGCAGCATTAGAGAAACAGCAACAACGCCAAGAGCAATTGCTCCAGGTAACGACGCAATCATAAGTGTAAGCCCAATAGCAATTGCAGCTAAAGCCCCTAGGAGAGCCACTGTAGCCTTTGCAATACCACCCCAAGACATTTCGCCTAAGATAGTAAGCGTATTTGCAATCAGCAATAACCCAACAGAAGCAATAAGCAAGGCCGCTGCCCCAGGAAGACCTGTAGTCATAACCTTTGTGGCTACGGCAATAAGTAGAAGAGCACCGCCAAGAGCCACAAGGCCCTTCGCAATATCACCCCAGGACATAGAACCTAAAGTTCCAAGCGCGTTTGCCAGCATCAGCAAAGCACCACCAATAAGAACCATCGATACGCCAGTAGCAACGAGCTGCTTATCTCCACCGCCACCATTTACTACCCTAAGGAACAAAGCTAACTCAGCAAGTACTAATCCAATAGTAGTCAAACCCTTTGTGATCTCGCCTACACTAAACTTAGCAAAATCTCCAATGGCACTAGCAATTACCTTAAGCGCCGCACCAATGAGAATAAGGCTTACAGCACTACCAGTCGTAGTCTTCTCTAGATCTGCAAACTTTAAGAACAAGGCCAGCTCAGTGAGAATAACCGTTAGGGCGGTTAAACCCTTTGTGAGTTCTCCAACACTAAGTTTTGACAGAGCAACAACAGAAATGGTAAGTAAATCAATGGCAATCGCAAGAAGAATAAGCGCGCCAGTGACCTTAACCACAGTATCGAAGTTCTTGCCACCGGCAAGTTTCTCGAAAAGACCCATTGAGCCAAATAACTGTCCAAACATGACGCTCATTGCGGTAAGAGCCTTGGTTAGTTTATCTCCATCAACAAACGATAGAGCAATAACCGATGCGGTCATAACAGCAATAGCAAGAGCAATCTGCATAAGCGTCTTGGCTTTAAGACTCGCCTGCATCTGCTCAAGGCTACCCTGAAGACTGGAGAAAATGCCCTTAATACTTCCGAGCATGCCCCCAGCGTTATCAGTAACACTAGTGAGACTCTTAATGAATTTCATGATTCCGCCAGCAATTACTGCTAACGTAGCCATGTTAAAAGCATCCTTCATACCACTAAAGTTGGCATTCTTCATGGCATCTGTAATTTTTGCACCCATAGCATCTACTGCTTTACCGATTAAACCACCGATAAAGACGAAGAAAGGAGCAACAGCCTTGACTTTGTCACCGATCCAGTTTACGATACGCGAAATATCATCCCCCAACTTTGTGAGGGGCTGGAATCGAGCTTTAAGTTTCTCGATGAACCCGGTTACACCACTTGTATCTGCGCCAGCGATAGCCGCGCCAATACCAACAATATAATCGACGAACCTTTTAAGAACACTCGAGATCTTACCGACGACCTTTTCAACGTAATAAAGACCGTTACCGAAAACGTCATAGGCATAAGCGAGTTGATCAATCTTAACAAGCCAGTCGCCAAGGCGAGCGGTCAAGGTAAGAATGGAATTTCCTCCGGGGGCAAGTTTTGAAAATAGATCGCCTATCCCCTTGCCAAGCACCTGGAGTAGATTCTTACCAATATCAAGAACGGCAAAGGCACCCTTGAAGGTGCGCTTCAACTTATCTAAGTTATCTTCACTTAATTTTAGACCTAGGGCAAAATCTCGTAACGTGTTAGAAATAGAGATTAAGTCCTTGGCAGTCATTGGTGGGAATAACTCAGAGAAGGCCTCTTTTAGCGCTTTCACAATGTCCATTACAGCGTCGAATGCCGCAGCAAAAGCATCAATAAGAATCTGCCGCCCACCAAGATCAGCCCAACCCTTTAGAAGGTTGTTACGAAGATCTGAAGACGCGCCAACCATCCCACCAAGAACGTCGCTTACATGAGTCCAGAGTTCCTTTGCCTGGTCAAAGTCGCCAATGATGGTCTGCCAGGTCTGAGCCCAACCAGACTGAACCGCTTCTTTAAGCGTGTCCTGTAACTGGGTGAACGTCTTAACCTTTGTTGCTGCATCCTTAGCGGTTTGTCCCATTTTGAAGATCTCTTCAGCTTGGGCCTGCGTGTATCCCTTTTGCTTAATCTGCTCAACACTAAGATCACCAGTAAACTGCTCAAGTGTCTTATTAAGGACGTCAGCAGTAAGCCAGCCCTCCTGTAAAGACTCACGGAAAGAACCATTTTTCTTGATCATGCTATCGACAGCAATACCCTGGTTGCGAGCAGTGTTCTTAAGTGCTGTCTGGAAAACCTCGCCGCCCATACCAGCATTTACAACAGAGTTCCAGTCCATAAGTTTTACTGTACCGGTTGAAACGGCCTGCGACAACTGATACATCGCTGTAGACGCTTGCTGGGAGTTTGACCCAGATAAAGCGGCGAGGTTAGCAATACCCTTGATGTCCTTTGTCGATGTCTTCAGGTCAACACCGGCAGCCGTGAAGGTACCGATGTTTCTTGTCATCTCGGTAAAGTTATAGATGGTCTTATCTGCGTAAGTGTTCAACTCAGCAAGAGCCGCATTAACATCTTTGATGTTTGTGCCTTTGCTCTGCGTGTTGGCAAGAATTGTCTGAACCGCGTTCAACTGCGTCTCATACTCTTGCAGACCTGTCTTCATTGGGTCAATTGTTAGCGCCTTAGCAAGATTAATCCCGGCATTCACTGCCATGTTAGAAATGTTCGCAATTGCCGCCATGCCAGCGATGCCCATTGTGGAGAATCTATCGTTCAACGCCTGAATACCAGCCGAGATACCGGCAAAGGAAACACCCTTAGAGGCCTTATCTAAATCTCCGAAACCTTTCGAAGCATTCTCGAGTTTAAGACTCTTATTGAGTTTGTCAATTGAGTCATTGCTCTGCTTGATGCCGCTTTCAAACTGGCGGTTATCAAACTTCATTGACGCTACGCGCTCATCAATAGTGTTACTCATCCAGTAGTCACCGCCTTCCAGGCATCGTTTGCGATCTTATCAAAAATGGGTTTAAGAGCAGGGTTGATGTAATCCCGCCCTTGGACGTATCCCCCATTCCGAGTCCCGTGCCCGTATTGGAGAAGAATAGCTACAGAAACCCCGTCTTCAAGGTGTGAATTGAACCAGTTGATGCGATAACTGCCATTTTGAGCAACAATGGTATAAGACCAGGACTGCGCCGTAAGGCCTGTTGCCACTGGTGTGGCCGAGGCAAGGGCGACTACTCCAGATCTACCGTAAGCATCAAGAGAGTTTAGTATGCGATTATTAAGCGCGTTCTTGAAGAAACGTCTAGTCTTAGAGAAGTCACCCTTTACCTCAACCGTTAACATATTTATCCTATCAGCGAAGTTTACGATTCACTAATGCCTGAACGGCAGCGTAATTAGCTCCGAGTCGCCTCTTGCGCTCATCGCCATTACCATACTCACCACGAATAACAGCGTCAGCCAGAGCATTAAGATCCGGACCAGCCGCTGGTGCTCCTTGAAGCTTACGGTTGACAAGATTCTGTACAGCATCGTAGTTAGCGCCGAGACGATTCCTACGATCGTCGCCGTTACCATACTCACCACGGATAACAGCATCCGCGAGGGCGTTGAGATCGACCGCTGGTGCTGCTGGAGCCGGAGCCGGCGCAGAACCCGCACCGAGCTTCTGGTTGACAATCGCCTGAACAGCTGCATAGTTGGAGCCAAGACGCCTCTTTCGCTCATCGCCGTTACCATACTCTCCACGGAGTACAGCGTCAGCAAGGGCGTTGAGATCACCGGAAGGAGGTGCAGCAGGGGTGGACGCCGAAGAACCAAGCCATGGGGCAAGGGTCTGATTCGGCGGGTAGTAACGTCCGGGGCAGTCCGTAGGAACAACATCCTGATGCCCGATGATCGGAACGTTACCGTGAACGGCGCGAAGGTTTGCAATGAGTTCGCAAATAGTCTTCTTGTCCTCGTCGGACGCGCGGGGGTTGCACTCGAGATTAATGGACTTGAGGTTCATGGGCCAGTTACCAGCAGCGTATGCAGTATCACTGTCAGAAACCATCTGCGCTACGCGCCCGGCCTCAACAATGTAGTGCGCACTGGTCTTATTCCCGCCGCGAGCAAAGTAAGAAACAATGCTATCAAACTGCGGGTTCTGTGCAGGATCACCCCAGTGGTGAATAATGATGTACTGGATGGAATGTCCAGCGCGACCACGGGTGAATGCGGTGGCCCTAATCGAATTTTCAAGTGTGTACGACATGCTGCTCCTTTGTTTTAGCCCTTAGTACCCAATGCCGCTCGGCGCTGGGCGTTAATATCACGATACTGTGTCAAGGTTTCTCTCATCCCTTGCTTCTTTGGATTAGAGTTCTTGATATTGCACACCCGAATTAGGGTGAGAAGTCTGTTTAAATGCCACTTTTCTAACTCAATTGGAATATTAAAGCTAAACATCCAATAGTAGATGATTTCAGCAGTGACAATCTCACGACCAGCAGAAGATTTGCTCTCAACAAAAGTGGTTGCTGTCATAGGTGCAGCAATATAGTCTTTAACCTGCTGAACCACTTCATCTGGCAACCGTGTGTATACCTCTGGATCGATTCCGCGGGAGACTGTCATGTGTTTAATGTAATCTAGAGTTTCTGGCGTTGTCTTATCTACTTTAGACAAGAACGGTTTACACCAGATTGACTCCCATTTTGAAAGAGAGATCAAGGAATGCTCAAGCAGCAAAGTACAACCCGGAAGAGTAGAGAACTCCTCTGTCTCCTCGTCAAACAACTCTACTTCTGGTACTTCAATTGTGAGCATAGTAGCTCTTTCTACTCAAGAAGGCAGGGCCCCCCGGGAGGAGGTCGAAGGGCCCCACCTAGTCTTGTGTTACGGGGTGCCGATGAGCGTGACAACCTCGTTAGGCGTAGGCATACGAGGCTCGGTAGCCGCGTCGCCATAGATGATCTTCTCAAGCGCTGTAAGCGCCGTCGGAGTCACCTTAGTCGAGTTGATTGTGAGAAGCGCCGTAGGCTTGTGACCATCCAGAGCAATAGGTGTGGTGGTAAACGTCCAGCTGAAGGTCATCGCCTCAGGAGAATCGTTAACCGTCTTGTAAGGACGCTCGGAAGGAGCAGCCTTACATCCGTATGCGAGATGAATCTTGTAGCCGGAACCGGCACCACCAGCAACATTCTCGATGTTGGTACGGTAAGCCATGTCAAAGCTCTTACGAGGCTGCTGCCCAACTACCAGTCCGGGGACAACCTCAACAGAGCCGTCGCACTCCATCCACTCATCGGGGAAGGTATACGCCTCGATCGTTCCACCGAACTTCTCGGCAGACTGAAGACCACCATACTTCTGATTGTCGGCATACAGATCGGTCGTCTCGGCGCCAGACGGCGTCTCGGTAACCCCCGTAAGTCCGTTCCATGCGACGCCCTTAGTAGCGCCTTCTACGAAGAGGACGCCCTTTTCGACACCCGTCTCCACGAGACGATCATCCAGAGCGTCCCAGATAAGCTTAACCATTCTTACTCCTTAGAAGTAAACGTTGAATACATCGTGATTGAGGTTATCTGCTACGAAGTGTCGATCAAACCGGCACAAAGGCAGACTTCCGATCTTGTCGGGGATAGGACTATCGGGATCTTGGTCAATAACCGTGACCGAGTAACGCTTCTTTGTGCCATACACAATATTGTCGGCGAACTTGGGATATATATAACTTCGGTTATAGATAATACAAGGGTACTTCAGTTGAATGTTTGACGGCGGTTGAAAATAAGCATTCTCATTGCCGAGCAATTCAACCAAAAGCGTGTGTAATTCAGTCCGTGTTGCCATTGTAAACTCCTCCAATAGTTAAGATGAGCCTGGGACGCTGAACCTCTACATTTGTGATGATCCAGTTGGTCCCAAGCCACCTTAAGTAAAGCATATTGAAGAAGTTTTGGAAGGCATAAGCATCCGCAACTATACTGAAAGAGTTATTAACAGCAATGTTAGCATTAACTGTGTCTGACCTTTCCAGTTGGCGGTTGTTCCTAAGAACGTCCCCCTTATAGTTGCGTTTGCTTATGCTTGCCTTCCATACCCCCGGGGCGGTCTGAACATTTTCGGAATACCCGATCTCTCCAGCAAACCGTGCCATTTTGACTCACCCCTTAACTGTAGCTATTAGCCGGCGATGGCGGCCTTCTGCTCGATGACCACGGCGGTGTACGGCTCCTTGAGGGCGCCCGAGAGGCGCGTCTCGATGAGGTACTTCTGCTGGTTGTAGTCGATGTCGAAGTCGTCGAACATACCGATGGCCCCGCCCTTGTCAGCGCCGAAGGTGTAGTCCGCGGGGTTGACAACGATACCGACGAGTTTAACGAGCCCAGCGGTAGCGTCCGTGCGAGAGATACCGCTCATTGGATCGACGGCGATGCAGTCCTTGACGCCCATAGCCGAGGCAAGCTCAGCCTTGGTGCCGTAGAGACGACGACCAAGCGTGTCGCGGAGGAGGAGCATCGAGGTGATGGTCGCCTTTGTGGCGTAGAAGTTCGGGGTGCCCTGACCCTTGTACTCGGCCTGAGCAACAACAACCTCGTCAACCATCTCGGCGGTCGTGGTGCTGAAATCAACGATGTGACGGATCGCGTAAAGCGGGTCCTCCGAGTAGATCGGACGGATGTTGGTCTCGTCAATCTTGTCGGGATCGTCAGCGAGACGACCGTCACCAATCAGGCCGGCGCGAGCGACCTCCTCGTCAAGCATGAGACGCATCTCAGCCTTGAGCCAGGCAACAACGTCGAGGTCGGTGATGTCGATGATGTCGTCACGGTCAAGCTTCTGCTTCTTGTAGACCGTGGTCGGCGTGGTGACACGCTTGAGAAGGCGAATGACCTCCTCGACCTTGCGAGCGCCCTTGGTGTAACCCTTGGCGCGGGCCTCGGCCGCCGTGATATCCGCCTGGATCGACTTGATGCGGGCGAACGGGGTATGCGTGGTGCCACCAAGGAAGCTCGTGACCCACTCCATACGACGCGAAATAAACGTCGGGCTGTCGGTGATGGTCTTGGCGTCCGGGAAGAGGAAGTCGATATTAGTGATACCGTACTCATCGGCGTGCTCAAGGAAGGCCTCCTTGAACGAACCGTACTTCTTAGCGTCGGCCATGATCGACTTGAGCTGGTCGTGCGACAGGGTCGGGCCCTGCTGGGCGCCGGTCATGCTATCGCCCTCGAAAACGTTGCGGGTCACGTACTGTCCTTCCTGGTCATCATGCTGGATGTAATCCTCGTCGTCATCAGACTGCGAGGCTGCGTTATCGGCTCCATCAACGGCCTGGCCGATGAGGTAGTAAACAACGTTCTTCTGCTTCTCGCTCAGCGTGTCAAACACGTCCTGAACAGTCTCTCCCTGGTCGGAAGCGGTTGCGGTGGGTGCCACGGTTGTATCTCCTTGATTAGTTTTGGCTGCATGCTCGACCGAATCCTCGTCGGTAGTCATGTACTCGAGCTCAAGCCCCGTATAGATAAAAGCTTCATCCTCGAGAACCTCAACTTCGTCCCCGTGACTAAATGCCACAAAGTCGATGAGTGCACCCGGGTTTGCGCCAGCCAGAACAAGACTGACTTCTTTGATATCGCCATGCTGAACGTCAGACTTGCTGCGCTTCACAAGGCGATTCGCATGAATAGACATAGATTCAACATCTCCATGCTGAAGCATAGTCTTTGTAGTTACTGCCATAGGCGTTGTGTTGAAGAAACCGCGGCCATAAACACCGTCTGCACGATGCTCAAGTACGGTATAGCCAAGAACGTTCTCTGGGCTGTTATGCTGGTGCTGCCATACGAGCGGCACCTTCTTTCCATCCATGTGCTTAAACGCGTCAGACATGATCTTCAGACCGTCAGTACATGGAGTGTTGTACTTAGTGACATAGCCACTAAAGTCGCATTCCATTTTGAATTCCTTTCTAAGCTGGCGCCAGCGAAAGAGCGGGGTCACCAGACGGAAGAGCCGACGGATCGCCGGGCGGCGGAGCCGTGCCATTCGCGGCATTAAGATTCTTGTTCTGTAGCTTGTCGGCATTCGGGTCTGTAGACGGTCGATAACCGAGGATGGAACGAATCTCGTTACTAGTCAAGATCTCGTTTCGAGTGAACTTATCTGCAATCTCTGCCAGAGAAGATACAGGAACGAGCTTGAAGGGATCACGGAAGTAAAGAATTGCCTGCTTCTGAGAGCGAGCAGTCTTTGTAAGGAACTTTCTGCACATCTCTGTTACTACAGCGCTAAGGATTGGACCTATTGTACGGTTGTAGTAATTAAGCATTTCGGATTCCCCTGCTGTTCCGTTAAGAACCGCTTCAGAAAGTCCAAGTTGCGTGTACAAAGCTGACGTTAATGCCGCAATCTGAGGAACAAGCGTGTTTTCAACAGGTCGATTAAGCTGTGTGATACGCTCTGTTCCGTCAGTGTACGCAATGCCAAACTTAGAGCCTCGTAGTTGCATCTCAATATCGGTCCGGCGCTTTTCAGCTTCGTTTCTGCGGGCCTCTGTCTTGATCACGTAAGGCAACTGCACAATAAGATCCAACTTGCCTGCACCGGTCTGTTCGTCAACAGCATCAAGGATGCTGAGTTTACGAATTAGTCGCTGCAATGTAGAGTTGGGCTCATTCATAACCATGTACAATGGGTTTTCAATGATAGCGGTAGTCGACTTTGGCAGGAGCACTTCTACTTTTCGACCAAGCTTCTCGTTATAAACCAAAGCACGGATATGCATTGGGTACCACTGAAGAATCTCACCTACACGGAATGTCTTGATGTCATACGAACCAGAAACTGAAGGGTTAATGGTCGTATCAACAGGGACGATAGCAACAACGCCTTTATCGAACATAGTAAGGAAAACATCCTGGAAGAGTGCCTGAGCAATCTGATCAATGTTTGACTCGAGGGTCAAACAATTGTTTAAACCCGTGGGAAGAGTTTCCAAATAACGTTCATTATCATCAAGCCTGACATGACGGATTGAGTTGGATGATGCATCCATCGCCATTTTTGTATAAATTGATGCGATCGTGGTCTTCTCGCTTGAAACCCGGAGTCGAGGCCTATCTGGGCGGATGCCGTATGCTGGTCCAAGAGAATAACCATTAGTGTTATCTCCAGTAAAAGCATTCCATGCGTGAGAGAGCCTTTTTCCAAAAGATACAGCCACTATTCACCTCCTTTCTAGATACGTATTTGACTCACCAGCCGGCGTCCTTGAATTGCTGCTTAATTTTAAGCGCACGAGCCTCCGTCTTAATGAAATTGTAGGCCTTCTTACCCTGCGCGGCAATCTTCTGATCATAACCGGTCTTTTTAGCCAAACCATAAGCGCCAACAAGTGCTACCGCGGCTGTAGATGCATAGGCAGCATTCCCATAGAGAGCATTCTTAATCCCTCTGGCTGTTTTTGCCGTTCCCTTTACAGCATCGGTACGCCTTCGTTTGCCTCGAGCCTCAGAAGCACGCTTAGCCATATCCTGGTTAGAAAGATGCTGCTCAAAAGCAGCTTTGTAAACGGGGTCTTTTTTCGACTTGGCTTCGACGGTAGCTTTAATTAGTTTCCGTCGATTTCCGGCGCCTTCGCCATAGTACATTTTAGCACGAGCAAATTCGGTGGCGTCCTTCTTAGCCTCTCGATGAACACCCCACTTCATACCTTTAACACCGAAATGTGTAAGTTCAGACATCAGTTACCTCGAGCCACACTCGCACGATGAATATTACGTGCGTCAATCACGTCTTTAACAAACATACCCATGTTTGCACTATTGGCTACAATGTTAATACCAATACCCATTTTTGAAAGTTCGCCTTTTTTTTCAATCTTCGAACGAGTCATGTTCGCGGCGACGTTGTTGGCGCCAACGTTGGCCATGGTGACGGCAACACGCCTAACCCCAACAGCCAAGTAAGCTTTATTAACGCTTCCGTATTTAGCAATTAAGGCATCTCCGCGCTTAACAGACTCTGCACGCTTTGCAATAGCGCGGCTTTCTCGACTTACTTGTGTCGGTTTACCGGGTCTACCATTTGAAACTGCTACTGCCTGCGCTTTTCGATGCCCCCACTTCATACCTGGAACACCAAAGTGTGTAAGTTCACTCATGTCACTCCTTACTTTTTTCTAGATAGGAGTTCGACAAGCTTGGCTTTTGCCTCTCGCTCCATTTGTTTTGTGAGAATTGTCGATGCTTTACTCTTGATATGCTTTTCTGGATCAAGTAAGATAATTGGTGCTTCTGAAAGCAAACCAAGATCGTTGTCATCCATAATTGCGTTATACCCGGCCTGTTTAACTTTGTTGAAATAGGCTGTCGTAAGGTTGCTATTACCTACTAAACCTCTAGATACGAGATTGTACGCCTTCGCACCCAGTTCTTCATCGCTTAAATTCTTGTAGTAGGATGAGGGTTTTGCTACTTGATTCGCAAGGAAATCCTCAACAAGGGCTCTTCCCTTTTTGGTAGACTCCATGTTCATCAACGTGGGAGTTGGAACATCGTCAGCCATTAGATCAATAAGAAATTGAACACGCTTTTTTGTTGATGGTGAGACTATTTCATCGCCAGAAACTAATGAGCTAACGTGCACAGTTTTTGAACCAGTTCTCATACGAAGTGTATCTGGATATAAGGCCTTATACCTATTCAGATCTTCTTGAAGAAACGTAGCATAAGTGCGAAGTCCAAGATTTTCGTTGGGATTAATTGTAATCCTATCGAACACGGTTCCAGCATTTAACTTAATGTCATTATCATCTAAGTTTTTGAAGTCATCTAAACTAAACCCTTTATCGAAAAGCTTTTTTGAACCTTTGATATAGCGTCTAGTAAAGTTGTTCTCACTAATAGTTTTTCCAGGCTTAGCGTTAAACGTTTTGATGTCATTGTAATGCAAAACCCCATACGTAGCAAGCAAAGCCGTTGTTCCAGCAATGTATACTATGGCCTTTTTCTGCCCGGCTGTAAGTTTTCCGTTCTCTTTTGCTACGCCGTCTTTTCTATGCTGCGCCGCAATATTTTTCTGGTTTGTTGCAGCAACCTTAGCTGCATTAGCCTTGGTCGTTCCATATGCTAGGAAGAACGATCTATCATTAAGTGAGGCGCCCTTACCATATTGCTGCTTCAGAAAGTCACTTTCAAACCCACGAGTTTCGATATCTTTGGCAATAGCCGACGCCTTATCAGCCTTATCGAAAAAGACTTTGGCTTTTGCTTTACGCTCTGCGACAACATCCTTCTGAACTTTTTCAGGCTTGGTTTTTGGTGTGGCTTTAGAACTACTGGGGTGCAAACCAGTGCCTGTTGGCTCTTGCTTAACATGCCCCCAGCGCATACCCTTAACACCAAAGTGTGTTAGTTCATTAACCGGCACAGGTCACCTCCTTATAGTCCTCGATACAGTTCCATTGCCGTGCCAACCCATTCCCCAGAACCCTTAACGACCATATCATTCCAATATGGAGACTTCTTTGGATTAGTTGGGGCTGTAGCTTTTGCTTCTCGGATCTTCTTAGCCATCCAGTCAGCACCCTTATTCGTGTTACTGACTAGATTACGATTTCCAGCGTAAACGGCTTTCATGATGAACGGGTGATATGAGTCTACAACGAGTGCCCCAACAGCAACTGTCGTAACAATTTGAGCGGCTCGTACTTTATCTGTTGGAATTCGCTTGAACTTCTTTGCATACTCGGGATCGTTCTGCATCCGCTCATCAATTTGTTTCTTGATTGCAGCTCGCTCTTTTCGAATTCCAGGACGCGATGTTCGCGCCAATTTTCTAGAAGTCTTATAATCTGCTGCTGCGTTTCGCCTAGAAGTCATAACAGCCTTACGATGTCCCCACTTCATACCGGGAACACCAAAATGTGTTAGTTCGTTACCAGACATGTCACCTCCTATTCGAAAGCATCCTTATTGGCTTTATATGCAATATATGCGTCAAGAAGAGCCGACACACTGTCAATCTTCTGGGCATAGCGTTTCTTAAGTAACTTGCGATTACCGTTGGTATCCTCAAGTGTGATACAGTTGCCCATTGTGAATGTCATCATCTCCTGATCGAAGATAAGCATTCGCTCTTCACTGAAGGTCTTGATTTCCCCCAAAGGAACAGTTTCTGACTTAACACCCTGAATAACCTTTTCAATGCCATACGGACCGTTCTCGTTCTCCCAACGGGTGACGAAAGTTTTAGCATTATACGGGTCAAACCCAAGAGTTCTTACGTCATACCGCTGCTCAATGATGAAACTATCAAGATCATCATAGACTTCATCCATGTCAAGAACTGTGCACTCAAGAACTTGAAGACTTCCTTCTTTAAGGAATGTCTCATACTTGTTCCTCATTGCGGTTGGCAGTTTAGACATAGTAAGTGAAGAAATGTAGCATCGAGTCTTAATCCCGAATGCCCCATTAGATAATGGGAACAAGAATGTAAAAGCGCAGAAATCGTCGCCTTGTGATAGGTCTGCACCTAACGAGCAAGGGAGATCCCAGAACTCTTGTAGTGTGTGTGCAATCGTTTCTTCGTATGTGAAGTAGTACGTATAGCCTTCCATAGGAAGGCCGAACCGCTTCGCCAGAATGTCATTGCGTGCAGAAGGTACTTTCTCGGCGCGTTCAACATCTAACTGATACGTCTCATAAGACACAGTCTTTCCGAGATTAGGACTAGCCTTTATCCACATCTCCGGTTTATCAACTTCTTCTACATCGTCCAATTTGTAGTGCCAAATTGAAACATGAGGCGCATTGTAATCGCCCTTAAGAATGTTGGCAAGTTCCAACTTAATCTCGTCGCCACTGCCATTACGAACAGTACCCTCTGAACTCATGGCTACGATTACATAGTCATCAACTTTAGAAGAACCTTGCTCAATGGCTCCAATGACGTCTTCTCGAACATCTCCAGAAAGCCACTCATCAACAGTTGCAATCTTTGTACGAAGTGACTGTAGTTTGTCAATCGACATAGGTCGGATCTCAATTAAAGATCCGGTTAAGAAATTCTCGATTCCCTTCTTAGTTGGAACCAACTTAGCCCGCATAGCCCTTGAACCCGTGGTATTCTGGATAGAACCTTCTGTCAAGAACTTAAAGAGTGGACCGCGCGCTCGAACGATAGAAGTTCGAATCGGGGAAATTACCTCTTCGGCAAGTTTCATTGTTGGTGCAACAGTAATCTGGTGCGTTGTAGATGTGTCAACGTTCAGGAAATAACTCTGAAGACACGAGGCGTACATCGACTTTGCTGAACCACGAGAAACGATCAAGAACTGCTTATGAATCAGGCGCTTCTTAAGGGTCTTTCGGACATATCGCCCAGCGTGACCATCAACGCCTGGCTCATAGACAGTAATCTCGACGAAGTAGAACCATGCTAAAAGGGCTTCCGCCCACAACTTGAACGTTTCGAGCAGTGTAAGATCTTCACCGTCGGTTAGTGTAAGCTCTTTCTCGCAATATAGAATAAAGCCGTTGATAGCCTCGTCATCGTAGTAGATTGCCGGATTTGCAATGAGCGCGTCAATACGATTCATTTCCATTGCAATTTCACGACAAACAGGAATTTCTCCACGCAAAACTGCGTCCCGGAACTTTCCGTAATAAATTGGTGTAGCTGTGTTGGACAAAGTCATGCGTAGATAGCACCTCCTACTTCTTCTTCGGGAAGATTTCCTTCATCGTGGTCTCTCCGACAACCTTACCCATTGCCTTCTTAACACCCCATACGCCAACCGCTGTAAGAGCGATTCCGACGGCAGTCTTTCCGGAGTTAGCTAGCAATTTATTAGTCGACTCGACGCCCTTTTGAATACTGGTTCTATTAAGTTCATTGTACTGCTTTTCCTGCTGCAGTCGACCAATTCGGCGCATTAACTCTTGATCCGTGAGTTTCACAGGAGGAGTCTTGTAGTGTGTTTTTGCCTTAGGGCCAATAAGTGTGGCATTAATTGCCTGTGCTTTACGATGACCCCACTTCATTCCAGGAACACCAAAGTGTGTTAGTTCACTCATGAGTACTGTATCTCCATCTTCGGGGTCTAACAGAATCTCGTACCCTGAAAAGTCGTTAACCCAAAGAACAATCTTATCGAAGTTGACCCAAGAAATGCCAGGGTAATCTCGTTTGTCTTCTTTTGCTGGGGATTCTGGATAGCCCAAAGTTAAATGTGGGGTCCATTGCGGGTACTGCTCTGCATTTGCAACGGCTTCTTGAATCTTGCGATTCTTCAAAAGAGCGCTTCTAAATTCGGTGATCCTTGGGTCGAAATTCTTATCAAAGAAAAGAACGTCGGCCTGGTCTGAACCAAGTTCTCCTCGGCGTTCGACGGTAAGGCCAAACGGCGGAAGCATCGTCTTTGCTGCATGAGCTAAATAACCAAGTAGTTCCAAGGTTTCCTGTGGAGAATAGTCTGGAGTACCAAGAAACAGGATGGTCATGTGTGGGATCTTCTCAGAAGAGATTTTCCACGAATAATCATCTTGTTTTGGGATCGCAGCAATAACCCAACCGGGACTGCTGGTTGCATGAGAAAGGTCTGTCATGGTTCATACACCTCCTTCGAAGCGATTCTTTATTGGATCAATGTTGTATAGTTGATCATACTCATCTTTAATCATAGGCCAGATTTTAGTAACAATGTCTTGCGGTGTCTGAATGCTTGCCGCTTGCGCATGTGGAATGATGATGTCATGCGAAATGGCTCTTCCAGAATGATCTTTCCTACCCTCAGGATCAATAATTCGAGCAGCAATCTTTTCAGAACCCTTTTTACCATAACGTGCCATAAACTCATTTGGTTGATTTTCAAAACCGGCCAAGTCATACTCATGAAGGGCGTCTTTAAGACCGCCTTTTTTCATGAATCTAAAGTCAACATTGCGACCCCGAGCAGCAACAATAATTTCTGTTGGCTCTTCCATGAGTTTATGAATTGTTTTTTCGGCGACAGGGTTAGATTTCTTAGCCAAGTCTAAAAGTGGAAGCTTACCACTCTTGTTTAGCGCATAGCCCGCATAAGCAGTTCCTGCAGCTAGAGTGAGAATACCAATACCAATAGCCGCTTTCTTAGCCATTACTTTTCGTTCTGGTGTGAAAAAGGGTTTCTTCTCTGTCGGCGAGGATTTGCCAATTACCTTAGATGAACTAGTAGTAACCTTCGCTTTATGAACGCCCCAACGCATACCTGGAACACCGAAATGTGTAAGCTCTGTCATGGCACTACCGTCGGTGTTGCCGCAACATATGGATCTGCTGTAACGTTAATCCTAAATTCGAGTTCCGCCAGTTGCTTTGTGAAAGCGTCAAGAACATATGAACTGGAGGGAGGATCAAAGAGAAGCCGAACTTTAATGTAAATGTAAGACTTAACGGCATCAAGGTCAACTGTGGTACCAAGTAACTCCACCCATGTAGCGGTTTCGTCCTTAACACTAAAACCTTCTGCCGAACTTACACCGAGCTGGCGTAAAGCCAAAAACGACGTGTTGATGAACACTAGAATTTCTCCATCAAAAACGTCATAGTCTGACTCTAGACCGAGTAAGGCCTTAATTGTAGTAAGAATACTCTCGTCCATGACCCTCCTTTCAATTAGTTAGTTTTCAAAGCGCGCATCTCATCAAGAAACTGCTTCGCCTCTGTGGCGTAATTCTCAGCAGCAACAACCGCGTCCTCGGCCTTTTTGGCAAAATTAGAAGCCGTTGAAAAAGATGATCTCGCGGATGAGAGAAGGTCAACTGCCTCCTGCTTCAAGGCCAAGAGTTCATCCTTGATCCGAACCACTTCCTCAGTACTGTACCTTGCCTGGATCTCAGATTTGTGTGCCTCTTCGCTATGTGTGCGAGAAGACTCTGCGGCAGCAATAGCAGTCTTTGCCGTAGACGCAAACATCTCCGCGTTGGCTTCAGAAAGCTTGGCTGAGCCAGCAGACTTCTGCGTCTCAAGTAATGCGGTCTTTGCTGCTACACTAGCGGCTTTTGCTGCGAGCATCGAGGCATGCGCTTCTGTTTCAGAAGAGGAGCCTTTTGATACCATGTCGGTAAAGGCCACTCGGTCATCTACTAAAGTATCGCGAATTAACTCTACGGCTTCTTTGGCCGATCGAATAACCTCGAGTGCTTCCAGTGCTGCTTTCTCAGATGCAGCAGCAGACTTAGCCGAAGCTTCGGCATCTGCAGCAAAATCTAAAGCGTCCTGTGTGCTCGAGTCTTCTGGTTCGGTGTTGAGGACGGGCTCCTCGTCCATAATAATCAGCTCCTAATAAGATCGGTTTCCCCATAGTTTTGTATCTCCAGGACGTCGCTCAACCAAAGGCTGAACTAATAAAGAAGCGTCCCCATAGTGAATTGCGTTGTGTGTGTTAAGAACTGTGCAGATCAAATACTCAGGGTCAAGAATGTCGTCGTTGTGGTGCGTAAGGTCTTCTAGCGAAATAGGATTCATGTGATGAATTAAGATCTTACTATGAATCTCAAAACCCTCAACGCCTAAATCACAACCGTTGTCTCTAGAAATGACTTGATTCCTGACACGCTTCCACTCGGTCGAGGTATAGAACCGTTGGTTGAGGTATCGGTCAAAACCGAATGTGGACGTTCCAACATCACCACTCAACTTCAGGTAATTAAACCTCTCCTCCAGAGTGCGGAATTGGATCATCTCCTCATAGGTTCTAGTAGTCATCAGATGTCTCATAACTTTTATCATTGCCATGTCCGCCATAAGCGCGCATAGCAGTTAAGGCCTGCTTGTAAAGATCCTCGACTCGTTGAGCAGAAGCAATAGCATCTGACTTTGCTTTAAGAAGATCGTTCTCTCTAGACAACTTTTCCTTTTCAAGTGTCTCTCGAGTTGTTGCTAACTTTAGGTAGTGCGTGATCACCTGTGCCGACGCCGTACCTGAAGACAACTGCTCTTCCGCCAAGTCTACAGCCAAAGCAATAAGCTGATTCTCTCTCCCCTCTTGCGTCATGGCCGGGGGACGACGTGGCTGCGATTCGCCGGCTGTCACTTTTCGACGCGGCATGTATGATCACCTCCTCTGATTCGTTAGAAACTTTTGATGAGAGCACCAGACCCTAACTCTGTTGGGGACAGAGCCTCTTGAAAGGAGATCAGGTGGAGCAACCTGTTTTTGGTTCGGACCTGATGCTCTCGTCGAAAGTTTCTACCTAGTTTGCAGCGCCTTTTGAGCCGATTGAACGACCTTAGAGATACTTCCTCCGGTGTTCCTTTGCCTTTGTTTGCAGTTTTTGTTCCCCCGGGGTATTTTTTAGG
>Ga0208940_1000531_pt1 | contig 47968 bp, 33 predicted proteins | sample AD_JPNNA6_MetaG_FD_184445 | JGI IMG/M metagenome (GOLD analysis project Ga0208940, IMG submission 184445) | Active sludge microbial communities of municipal wastewater-treating anaerobic digesters from Japan - AD_JPNNA6_MetaG (SPAdes) (version 2) | ecosystem: Engineered > Bioreactor > Anaerobic... | reverse complement strand
TGACAATAGTCCTGAAAAATACAAAGAGAATTATGGTGCTTTATATAACTGGTATGTAGTTAATACCGGATTGTTATGTCCTGTCGGATGGCATGTGCCTACAAAGGAAGAGTGGGAAACATTGATTAATTATCTGGGTGGAGTAAATGATGCAGGAGTTAAATTGAAAGACACAAAATTCTGGACCTGTCCTCCAGGGTATAGGATGGATTGTAGTGGTACCAATGAATCAGGTTTTTCAGCCCGTCCGGGTGGTGCTAGAGATTCTGATGATGGAACTTCTAATGGCATTGGATCCTTTGGTTATTGGTGGTCTTCTTCTGAATATTGGACAGGAGAAAATGCCTGGATACTAAATATTCACTATAAAGCTATTTTAACTATTAAACCAGCATTCAAGAAATTTGGTTTTTCTGTGCGTTGCATAAAAAATAATTGAAAATGGAACAAAAAAAATTAATTGGAGATTTCTTTATGGATTAAAACTATATGATTCATTTATATTTAAACTTTTCGCCGAAAAAGTTTTTAAAAATCAATTATTTATTTGTTAATTGATTACATTCTTTTATATTTGTTAAGTAGTAAACCTTGCCAAAATGAAAAAATCATTATTACAAATCACAGCGGTCATTTTGATTGCAGCCTCATTAAGTTCATGCGCAACATTATTTGGCGGAGCAGTTAGCAATTGCCAAAGAACAAAGCCACCTTCTGGACAACCGGCCCGACAAATAAGAGTTGGAGCACTGGTTGCTGACATATTACTGTTTTGGCCCAGTGCAATTGTAGATTTTGCCACCGGCGCAATCTATAAACCATGTAATTAAGAAACTGAAGAATTTGCCTGTCATTCGAATCCGCTGACTTCTTAGGCTTAACCTGAATATATTGGTTGAAGTCCGAAACTCCTTGCTTCATTACATTTGTAAGTCATCGGTATATCTCGATTACGAGTGTTTACTTGTGCTATCCAAAAGCAATAAAATATATCCTGAATTTTAGCTATGCGAAAATTGCACAATAAAATAATATTCTTATTTTTGCACCGGAAAATTAAAAGAATAAATCAATTAAGTAACATTATAAAAAGATAATACAGTAATAGTAAAATAATAAACAATGGCAAACCATAAATCGGCAGAAAAAAGGATTAGGCAGAATGTGATACGGAAAAAGGCAAACCGTGCTGACTCACGCGCAATGCGTAACGCTGTAAAGAAAATACGTGCTACTCGTAACAAAGAAGAAGCCGTCGCAATGCTGCCAAAAGTGACAAGCACAATTGACCGGCTTGCTAAAAAGAAAATTATCCATCAGAATAAAGCCGCCAACCTTAAATCCTCAATTACAAAACACGTAAACAGCCTGACATAGATAATAACACATTTATTTATTATATGAAAGCCGTCGGAAATGACGGCTTTTTTTATTTGAATCGAATCAAAAAAATCCATACATTTGAAAGAAAGATTAAACATCTCGCTGCATGTCGTTAAAAATAACCGACTGGGCTCTCGAAGACCGACCCAGGGAAAAACTTTACATGAAGGGCCCTTCCACCCTTAGCGATGCTGAACTTCTCGGTATCTTAATCAGCTCGGGCACAAAAGACAAATCGGCTGTTGACCTTGGCCGCGAACTTCTTGCTCTTGCAGGCAATAACCTCAACAGCCTCGGCAAACTCAGCATTCAGGATATTACAAAAATACGAGGCATTGGCACTGCAAGAGCAGTTACCATTGCCGCCGCCCTCGAACTGGGACGCAGACGAAAACTGTCCGAAATACCTTCCATGTCAAGTATCAAATGCTCGAGAGATGCATTCGACCTCATCAGCCCGCTTCTAACCGACCTTCAACATGAGGAGTTCTGGATACTGTTTCTAAACAGATCGAACCGGGTGATACACAGAATGAAACTAAGCCAGGGAGGCATAAGTGGAACTATCACCGACATAAGAATCGTCATGAAAAAAGCAATCGAATACCTATCGTCAGGAATAATACTCTGCCATAACCACCCTTCAGGAAACCTCAGCCCGAGCGATTCCGATACAAATATTACCATTAAAATCAAAGAAGCAGGAAACTTTCTCGATATACAACTCATCGACCACCTGATAATCTCAGAAAATAATTATTACAGCTTTGCCGATAACGGTTTCCTTTGACAAAACACGAAGCTAGTACCCTTAATAACTCCCGAACAATTCAACTTTCCCGTTATCGGTACATTCATCAAGGAGCATTCTGACCGTTTTCCCCAGAACCGGATGTACAAAATCAGGAGCTATCTCACAAAGAGGAACAAGCACAAACTTCCTTCTATGCAGCAAAAGATGAGGAATTACATATTCAGCCGTATTTATTATTCTATCACCGTAGAACAATATGTCAATATCAAGTTCCCTATTAGTGTATCCGTTACACTTATTCACTTTTCTGATTGAAGATTCCACTGACCGGACTTTTTCAAAAAAAATAATAGGTTCATTCCTGGATGCCACACATATCACACAGTTCAGAAACTCATGGTCGGAATCAAAACCCCACGGCGAAGTCTCATAAACATGCGATGCGGATATTACAGGCCCGGTAAAGCTTTCGATCATCCTAACCGCTTCCCTGATATTCATCAGCCGGTCGCCAAGATTCGAACCAATGCCAAGATATATAAGCTCTTCCATAGTATTACAAAGTAATATATTTTTTCTGCCCGATTGTTTCTATATTTAACCTCAATAACTTCGATAAAATTTTAACAGATGAAAAAGTTCCTTACTTACGTCCTTGCAACAATTACAGGTATAATAATTGTTTTAATACTGTTATTTTTTATTATGATCGGAAGCCTTGGTGCATTAGTCGCCACAGGTGAAAAACCGGTTACCCTGAGCAATAAGAATATACTTATCCTTAACGCAGGTGTGCCTATACCTGATCATGGCAATCCCAATCCATGGGCTGCGTTCGATATTATAAACATGACTTTCTCACCTGCACCCGGTCTGAATGAAATTCTGAAGAACATCAGGAAAGCCTCGGCCGATCCAAAAATTACCGGGATTCTGATTGAAAACGGGCTTTCTTCACCGGGTTGGGCAACATCTGATGAAATACGTAACTCTCTGAAAGAATTCCGCAAAAGCGGGAAATTTGTGCTTGCTTATGCCGATTATGTCCTTACGCAGGAAGGTTATTTCCTCTCGACTTCGGCCGACAGAATATTCCTGAACCCCAGCGCAATGATGGATTTCAAAGGGCTAAGCGGTGAAGTGATGTTTTATAAACAGGCTCTCGAAAAGCTCGGTATCGAAGTTCAGGTAATTCGCCACGGAAAATTTAAGGGCGCCGCAGAACCCTTCATGCTCGACCGGCTGAGTAACGAAAACAGAGAACAGATTCAGGCTTATGTTGGAGCTATATGGAATCATGCAATCAACAGTATTTCAGAAGCAAGGAATATTTCTCCAAAAAAACTTAACAATATAGCCGACCAGCTTACTGCAACAAATCCCGAGGGAGCCTTGCAAAATGGTCTGATTGACGGCCTTATCTTCCGCGACCAGCTAATAGATACAATAAAAATTCTTTCAGGACTTTCGACAAAAGATAAAATAGGACTTGTGACGATGACAAAATACAGCCGTGTGCCCGAAACAGTTAAAAAGACATATTCGAAAAACAAAATTGCACTTATTTATGCCGAAGGAAATATTGTGATGGGAAAAGGCGACGAATTAAATATCGGAGGAAACCGTTACGCCGATCTTATAAGAGAAATCAGAAAAGACTCCACTATAAAAGCAATTGTATTGAGGGTTAACTCTCCAGGCGGCAATGCTATTGCATCGGATATCATCTGGCGTGAGATTATGCTTGCCTCCGGAACAAAACCTGTTATTATCTCTATGGGAAACTATGCCGCATCGGGAGGTTATTATATATCCGCCCCCGGCTCCAAAATCCTTGCAAGCCCTGTTACAATAACCGGTTCGATAGGGGTTTTCGGGCTCATTCCAAATGCCGGCAAATTGCTTAAAAATAAACTGGGAATCAATACCGAAACGGTTAATACCAACAAACTATCCGACTTCCCATCTATTTACAGAAGCATGTCTCCATACGAAAAGGAAGTTATGCAGAAAAGCATAGAAAAAACATATTCCGACTTCGTTACAAAAGTGTCGGAAGGTAGAAAAATAAGCATCGAAAAAGTTAATGAAATTGCTGAAGGTCGCGTATGGGACGGATCTGCCGCATTAAAAATCGGTCTCGTGGACGAATTCGGCGGTCTCGAAAAATCTATCGAAGAGGCAGCCAGTCTTGCTGGTTTGAAAGATTATTCCTTGAAGGAATATCCGATTGCCGTTTCACCCTATGAAAAACTTCTCGAAAGTCTGACAGGTAATATCAGAATGAAACTGACTGCACGAAAATCAGGCGATGCAGCAAAGTATATCGAATATTTAAATGAACTCCCGTCACTGTCGGGAATACAGGCGCGGCTTCCTTATTTTATCGAAATACGCTGAATTTGGCAGAAAAGAAAAACATACTGCTCTATCCTCTATCACTAATTTACGGTATCATTACCGGAATCCGAAATTTTCTTTATAACACAGGCATACTGAAGAGCGTAAAATTTCAAACGCCAATTATTTGTGTCGGAAATATTACCGTTGGAGGAACAGGTAAAACCCCCCATTGCGAATATTTGATTGACATTCTGAAAGATGATTTCAATGTGGCAATTTTAAGTAGAGGATATAAAAGACTTACAAAAGGATTTCTTATTGCCAGCCCTCAATCTGATTCAACTGAAATAGGTGACGAACCTTTTCAAATTTACTCGAGGCATCCCGACATCACCGTTGCTCTCGATAGTAATAGAGTCAGAGGCGTAAATAGGATATTGCAGGAAAAACCTGAAACAGATGTGATTATCCTCGATGATGGATTCCAGCATAGAAAAATCGAAGCCGGACTTAAAATTCTCCTTACCGACTATAACCGACTTATGATATATGACCACCTTCTACCTTACGGTGAATTGAGAGAAAATATTAACAATATGTACAGGGCCGATATAATAATAGTAACAAAATGCTCTCCCGATTTATCCCCGCTTCAAAGAAGATTAGTGATGAAAAGCATAAAAAAAGCACCTTTCCAGAATATGTATTTCACCACAATTGTTTACGGTTCACCTGAACCGGTTTTTGCAGATAAGGCTCACACAACCAAAAATATAAATATTTTAGACGAAAAAACTTTATCGGGTATTCTTCTTGTAACCGGAATAGCGGATCCTGCTCCTCTTGTTGAACACATAAAACAAACAAAAAAAGAAATAAGACTTTTGAAATTCCCTGATCATCACAGATATACTGAAAAAGATATAGCTAAAATAAACACTGCCCTCAATTCACTTCCTTCGGGAAACAAATTAATTATTACTACTGAAAAAGATGCAGTACGATTCAGGGAAATCGGTAATATAGTACCTGATAATATGAAGTCTATCTTTTATTATATTCCAATAAAGATAGATTTTCTATATAATGAGAAAGAAAAGTTTAACAAGCAGGTCATTGATTACATCAGAAAAAACAGAAAAATAAATCAGAATTCCCTGAAAAGAGAGAAGTTGTAATGAAAAACAAGGTTACTTTTTTAAACCGTGGACTCACACGATTAAGCAGCGGATTAACACAAAAAATCTATTGAAATCTGTGAAAAAATCTGTGCTATCTGTGGTTAATAAAATTCTATCTCAAAACTGTACAAACCTTTTTCCATCTTTCAGTTTTACCATGCTCGTCAAAAACCGAAATGTAAATAATATAGATTCCCCTTTGCACCAGCGAGCCGTCATCAGACGTTCCATCCCAGACAACTGTGGCCTCATTGCCTATAAAGAAATTTACTGCGAGCTTTCTGACAGAATTTCCCGTCTCGTCGAAAATCGTAATATTCGTTACGTTTCCGTTACCTGGTAACTTGAAATAAATAAGCAGTAAATCTTCATTTCCGTCGCTGTTGGGCGACAACCTTGTAGATGAAAGTGAAATATTTCCTTCACCGGCTGTAATTTCCGAAAACATCGAATTCTTTGCCCCTGGTGTGCCCCACCCCGATGCTTCTGAGGCAGTGTGCCAGTTTCCGGATAATGACGACAGAGCTCCAGGGTTTATCTTTTCCAGTGCTATCCCTTCCCTGCCGGAGAGAAAAGGCAAATGTTGCTTCTCGCTGTATTGCACCTCATCCAGTATCTCGAGCGCACGATTAAACAAGATTAAATGACCTTTATCATCGGGCATGGAAGGCATCTGTGAAACTCTGAAAATATTGTCGCTGCATGAGGAAAAATATCTCGATATAACGGCAGGTTTGTTTTCAGTGATTACATAGTACATTCCAGGCAAAAAGCAGCGGCTAATGGCAGAAACAGCAAGGGCGGAAGAAATTTTGCCGTTTTCAAAACTTTTCGAAGCAACAGAAATTTTAGAAGCATCTATTATTTTTCCCGAAACATTGTATAATTCGATATAATCGGCATCACCAGGCAAAGGGTTGAAAAGAAGCTCATTGAAAACGATATCACCTGCTTCCGGCGTTTCGGGAAGGCCAAACTCCATCGAACTCCTTTGCGCCCTGTTTCCTGCAAAGTCAGTTAAACCAGCGGGAAGTATTAGCTTATAACTCTTGCCTCTCTTAAAGTATTCATCAACCTTGAAAACCCATTCCCTGCGCAAAGGTTCAAATGACTTTACTGAATTTACAATCCGGTCGTTAATTCTAATTTCCTCTTTTAAAATTTCGACATTATATACCGGCTCAGAAAAAAGAACTCTCAGACTCAGTGAATCGTCCGGAAATACATTTAAAATTCCTTCGAAGGAACGGTCGGGATTGGCGGCATTTACGGAGTTAGGCTTATCTGGCGTTCCGCCTTTAACGGATACCGAAGCTTTCCAGTTGCCATCGTAATAAAAAGGATAATCGGTATCAATCATTTCGAGCGACCATCCTCCTTCCGATTTCAGATTATCACCATACCACGACGAAAAATATTCCACACCATGTATCATGGTGCCGCTGCTGTCGCAGATTACCAGACACTTGCCGGCATCTGTGAGAGCAGGAAATGATTTGAAACCACAGGTTTTCCCGTATTTTGAAAAAACTGCGGTATCCGAAACATGACATAAAATATACTGTTCGCCCTTATTTATTGTAATATCGGGGAACAGATATTTCTGGCTTCCGGAGATTATTGACCATCCTTTAAGAGAAAGAGGGAACTCACATCTTGATGTTATTTCGATATATTCTTTCTCAGGAAGTGCAACCGGAGGCGACGGATCAGCCATTATTTCCGAAATAACAACATCTCCTGTTTCAGCCCATACAGGTACGAACTTTAATAAAACATTTTCTGTACAGTTTGAATCCCGATCGCATATAATATTGATTTTTAATTCATTTATTTGCTTATTTATAAACCCTTCATCGAATATTAGTCTGAATGTGTTACGGCCGGTGACGACGGCATCACAAAGAGGTGAAATAATATTGTTCAAAAGAAAATTTGCCTTGTCCATGAAATCAGGAAGGACTTCCTCCTCAACACTGATTTCAACAATGTTTCTTCCTTTCACTTCACAACCTGATACAGCAGGAGGAACGGTGTCAGAAATAAACGGACCTTCTATAACAAGGTTGTCGAACCATAATAATCTGTCACAGGTGGCAGTGTATTTAAAATAAATCCCGCACCATTCAGGGTTACAAATTTCTATATCTGTTCCGGTGCAGGAATTGAATTTTGTTCCATCATTCAACGTAACTGAAATATGCCAATCACCTTCAAGCGTCCGGACGATTTCAGTAATGGCAGCTTTTTTTGTTCCGATATCTTTTTCCCAGTTTACTCCCGTTGAAATGAAAGGCGAAACATTGCCGTTTTTTATTTTCCATAACCTTAACGTATCGTCATAACCTGACATATTTACACCAATTGCATAACCATTTAAAGTTGTCCCCGGCAGCATTTCACTTATCCGTCGGTCAGCCAAAAGGAAAAAACTCCAGTTATTCGATGAGGAAGGATTGTAGCCATGGCGCACCATAAATGACCATTTTATACTATCCATTTCGGAACGTAGGTTCTTCAGCGAAAATGACACCATATCAACACCTGCTTCCGGATTATCACGCGAATGATGTAAAGAGTATTTACCTGACAAGGGGTTCAAGCTATCAGCTTCCCAGCTTCCGTTTGTGCTTTGAATCCAGTTTTTTAGTGTTCCGTCTTCGAAATTCTCATTTATCTGGCCCGACAAAATAAATGGCACAAATGAGAGAATAAAAACAACTTTTTTCATACAGCGAGACGATTTGAAAAAAAAGCTACTTTTGACACGTTTTTCAACAAAGTAAATATCGTTAATTTTTAAATAGTTTTTAAAAAGTAAAAATGAAAATTGCAGTTGTAGGAGCAACGGGCATGGTAGGCCGGGTAATGGTCGAACTGCTTGAGGCGAGGAACTTCCCTGTTTCTGAACTCATACCCTCAGCTTCGGAAAAATCGATCGGAAAGGAGATAATTTTCAAGGGAAAGCCTGTAAAAGTAGTAAGTGTTAGTGAAGCAGTTGAGTCTAAACCTGTTTTTGCGATTTTCTCTGCCGGTGTTGACGTTTCAAAAGAATGGGCTCCTGTGTTTGCAAAGAACGGAACGGTAGTAATAGACAACTCATCTGCATGGAGAATGGAAGAGAACATACCTCTGGTTGTTCCGGAGATAAACAGCCATGTCATAAAGAAAGGCGACAGGATAATTGCAAATCCTAACTGCTCTACTATACAGCTGGTTATGGCACTTGCACCGCTACATAAAGTCTATAAAATAAAAAGACTGGTTATTGCCACATATCAGTCGGTTACCGGGACGGGGGTAAAAGCTGTTAAACAACTCGAAAATGAACGGCGAGGCATAAAAGGAGAAATGGCGTATCCCCACCCTATTGATTTAAACTGTTTTCCTTTTGGTGGAAAATTCCTGCCGTCAGGATATACAACCGAAGAACAAAAACTTGTTGACGAAACAAGGAAGATACTGGAAGACGAAACCATCCAGATTACTGCCACCGTTGTAAGGATACCTGTTATCGGTGGTCATTCAGAGGCCGTGAATGTTGAATTCGAAAGGGAATATGACCTTGATGAAGTGAGAAAACTTATAGAGGAATTCCCCGGGTTGCTTCTATATGATAATCCTGCTGAACATAAATATCCTATGCCGATACTTGCACATAACCGTGATGAGGTTTTTGTGGGCAGACTGAGGAGAGATTTTTCACGGGAAAAATGTCTTAATATTTGGATTGTAGCCGATAACATAAGAAAGGGTGCTGCCACCAACGCAATCCAGATTGCTGAGTATATGTTGAAAAATAGTCTGTATTAATGTGTCGATTGCCCTTGCAAAAAATTTACAAAAGTATTTATTATCTGTTTGGATTTCTTTTTACAAAGTCCCTTAAAAAGGAAAAAATAAAATCAAATAACAGTAAAAAACTAAAAACTATTGCCTGCTGATATCATATACGAATATTTTATCTGCATGTCTTATATAGAGGCGCTTCCCGCATATAACCGGATGTGCCCAGTACATACTGTTGCCGCCTGAGGGTAGCTTAAATTCGCCAAAAACTTCATATTTATCGGGTGTGGCCCTCACAAGCCTCAGAGTACCTCTTTGTTCCAGAGTGTAAAGCATACCGTCGGCATAAGTAATGCATCCCTCATCGTTTGTGGCTCTCCATCTTTGCTTGCCTGTCATTACATCAAGGCAATGCCAACCCCTGCTCCCATTGCTGCCTGAGCCATATACAAAACCTTCATGCAAAATGACACCACCATGATGATTGTCCATCAGTGGAGATTCCCATATTTTTTCCGGTTTGATTTCCTTCCCCGAAACATTAAGTTTATATAACATACTCCCCTTTGTGTAGCCACTTGAAATGAACACATAATTGTCAAAAAGGACAGCATCGCCAATATTACACTTCTGCTGGTTAACAACATCTACTTTCCACAACAGTCTTCCAGTTTGCGTATCCACACCGTAATAACATATAGCACTTGCGCCTGTTACCTGATGGTAATCGCCGATTTTACCCGTTACCGGTGAAGTATATCCTTCTGCACCTGGAATCTCTGTGTTTGCCCATATAAGCTCTCCCGTCTTCTTATTAAGGCAGACTTGATGACCTTTTTTCCCTGCAGGTCTCACATAGAGATGATCCCCTTCTATCATGACCGATTCGGCATAACCGTATTCAGGTACAGGAGCACTGAATTCATCCATAAGATCCTTGTGCCAGATTTCTTTACCTGTCTTTGATTCAAGTGCAACAAGCATTCCCATTTCACCAAGAAAATAAATTACCCCATTATCATAAGTCGGGGTACTCCTTGGTCCAGTATATGAACGAGCCCATGAAGCAGTAGTTGACCACGCACTGCCGACAGGTTTTTTCCAGATAAGTTTCCCCTGCAGATCGAATGCATACACAAAAGGTTGTTTATTCACAGAACCTGCTGTAAAGAGCATTCCATCTGCAACAGATACAGAACTATATCCTTCTCCCAGCCCTGAAATAGTTAGGAGCAACTTTGGACCATTGGCAGGCCACTGACGTGCCAGTCCTGTTTCGGTTGACTTATTCTTTCGGTCAAGACCATGGAAACATGGCCACTCGTTTTTTGTTTGTGCAGCAACGCTATAATCGGTGAAAATAAGTAGTAGAGAAATAAAAAATGCCTCGATAAAAGCACGGAATATTTTATTCTTTCGTTTCATAAAGTTTATTAAAAATTTATTATGATTTATTAAATATCTTCTCGAGCAGGCTAAAATAGTAAATTCTGGTAAATGAATCAGATTTAATAAAACGTATATTTATTAGTGATTGATATACTATATAACGTACTGCTAAATAGTACTATACATAAAATAGTTCATATTCTTAAATGAATATAGGATTAAATATATTGTAAGTATTAAATGTATAAAAGCTCATAAGAAGGAGTTATTATCAGAATAGAAAATATTATATGGATATCTGGATATGTGGATTTTTTTCACCTCCTCGTATAAAAGATTCTTTAGTTCCTCAATGTTATCCTTTGTTTTTGCCGAGATGAATACTATTTTTCCATCATTATTATTTGCCATCCATGTCTTTTTAAGTTCTTCGAGGGAAAAATTTTCTTTTGTCATTGGAGTAAGGTCATCATCATCTTTTCTTGTATATGTAAATGCATCGGTTTTATTGAAGATAAGGATGTTTATTTTGTTTTTGATATTCATCTCATTAAGTGTATTTTCCACCACTTTTATCTGTTCCTCGAAGCCTGGGTGTGAAATATCGACAACATGTAATAAAATATCCGATTCTCTTACTTCATCGAGGGTTGACTTAAACGATTCCACAAGATGATGGGGCAGCTTCCTTATAAAACCCACTGTATCGGAAAGAAGAAATGGGATATTGTTTATAACTACCTTGCGCACTGTTGTATCGAGTGTGGCAAAGAGTTTATCTTCAGCAAATACATCAGATTTACTAAGAAGGTTCATAATTGTTGATTTGCCGACATTTGTATATCCAACTAATGCAACTCTTACAAGACGCGACCTGTTTTTCCGTTGAACAGACATCTGCATGTCGATTTTTTTCAACTGTTCCTTCAGATTAGATATCTTTGTTCGGATTCTACGGCGGTCGGTTTCGATTTCAGTTTCTCCCGGGCCTCTCAGTCCGATGCCTCCTCTTTGTTTTTCGAGATGTGACCACATACCTGCAAGACGTGGAAGGATATATTGATATTGAGCAAGTTCAACCTGAGCGCGTGCATAAGATGTACGTGCCCTGCCTGCAAAGATATCGAGTATCAGGTTTGTTCGGTCGAGCACACGGCATCCGAAAGACTTTTCAATATTCCTGAGCTGACTGGGAGAAAGGTCGTCGTCGAATATTGCAATATCAACTGAATTACCCGAAACAAAATCAGCGATCTCTTCTATTTTCCCCGAGCCTATAAAAGAATGTGGATTGGGTGAATCAATTCTCTGTATGAATGTTTTTAATGTTACTGCGCCGGCTGTGTAGGCCAGAAAACTTAACTCTTCAAGATAATCGTTTACTTCGGCTTCACTCTGTCCCGGGTATATCACCCCTATAAGTACCGCTCTTTCGGTTCTGCTTTCAGTACTGATCATTCCCTTCCCTGATACACTTAATCTCCCAAGTTTAAAAATTAAAATGTTTTATATTATCAACCTCCGGCTATTTGTTATAGCTCCCCTTATAGCCATTTTAAGAGATTCCGAACATCGCATCACCATTTCCACATCGCCTGGAAAAGGTAATGGTTGAGACTTTGTTCTTTCGACTTGCTCGGACGATAGTGCATTAATGTCACCAAGTGCACGAGCTGAAACGTGTTCAAAAGTTGACTGCGCTCCTATCGGATCCTTTTTCAAAACTTTGCCGGGATTGGCCTGAATCAACTCTACATCACCTTCTATGCGACATATTTTCTGCTGAACCGTTTCAATAAGTGCACACTGAACAGTTTTATATTTCGGCATCTTTATGTCATTGCCGAGTGAATCCTTCATCACATTTCCTTTTTTATCCAGAACGTAAGTAAAGCCGTCTTCAATTTCCTTTTTAATTACCGAATCCCTCTGAACTGTTTGATCTGGACCAACAATCACACTTAAAATATTAACATTTATAAAGTAATCAAACTGAATATCAGGATTAAGTACTTCCGTATAATATTCAACCCACTCGGAATTCAATGCAGGTAAATTAAGTTCAAGAAGATCTTCTTCGAATTCTTTTGGGAACCTGATGACCGACTTGTTTTGTACTGAAACAAGAACTCGGCTCATTCCCATGTATTTTGCTTCAGCTATTTTATTATCTATATTCTCATAATCGCCAACATATTCCTTTGCCCTGATAAATTCGCCATAAGCCTGACGATACGATTCTTTCATCTGGTGTTTCATTAGCTCTATACCATGAGCATAATAATAATCAGCAGCCTTACGTTTTGCTTCTATCATTTCCTGCATATAATCAACGTATGGCACATTTAAGTCCGGAACTGTTCTAACAAGCGCCTGTCTGTCATAAAGTCGTTTATAGATAATATAAATCTCATCCCAGTTATCTGGCTTACCTTCTGTTTTTAGAAATCTTATTCTTTCAATATCTTGCTCATTAGCTATTTTATAAGAATTTTCCAGAATAGTTCTCTGTTTTGCATCATCAGGATTTTTACGTAATTGCCTCACTGCCAGTTCTACGGCATTGCCATAGTTTCCTTTCTGCATTTGCTTTTTTGAAGATCCGCAGCCTGAAGTGACAAATACAACAATTAAAATTACCGGTATAAGTCTTTTCATTAAATAGAATATCTATATAGATAATAAAATTAATTAAATTTTGAATATAAAAATAGAAATATTTATCAGACTGTAAATTAAAGTTCGAAATTCAAAAAAATTGAAAATCTGACTCTCACCGGTTTTCCTCTTTGAAAGCCGGGAGTCCATGGGGGAGACTCTTCAATTGCCTTTTTTGCCACCTCATCAAGTATTTTGTCTACGCCTTTAACAACTTTGACGTTACTGACTGTTCCGTCGGGTTCAACTATAAAAGTCAGATAAACTTTTCCACTGATACCTTTTTCCTGTGCTTCTTTAGGATAAACAACTCTTTTTCTGAGCCATTCTCTAAATTTTTCAATGTCGCCACCCATAAATTTCGGTGGCACTTCAAGGATGAAATAATCATAAGCCTTATTGCCTCCACTCCCGCTTCCTTCACCGAATAATTCATCATCTCCTGTACCAAAAGAGGCTGAAAATGTTTCGGAAGTAGTCTCTTCCATAAGTTTAACTTCTTCGATCGGGGGCAAAGTAAACTCATTTTCCTTAACAGTATCAATTATTACCGGAGCTACATATTTTACAATATTTTGCGTGGCTTCAGGTGCTGGGGGCGGTGGTGTAACAGGCGGAACGTAAATTTCTTCTGGTGGAGGTTGCATATTCTCCATATTTATGTAAACAAACTTCCTTCCCGAACTTTCACCAATTGTATAAGGTTTTTTTATATTTCGTATATATGGTATAATTATTATGGATGAAACTATTAATATTGTAATAATTGTTGATTTTATCAAAATAGAGTTATACTTTTTCCGTAAAACATAAGCACCATATTCCTTATTTCTTTTTTCAAAAACAATATCATTAAAATTCATTATTTCTTTTCCCTTGGCCATTTTCAAAATAAATCTCTTTTTTAAAATGTTCAATTTTCCTCACAAAATTAGTGCCGTATCTCCAAATCTGCCAATAATTCTTAACTAACAAACAAGGATTTTGTTACAGAGGTGCAAAGTTAATAAAATAATATCAGGCTTTTGTTTTTTATTTTTTATACATTTACGCTGCTTTACTGGGGATATAGCTCAGATGGCTAGAGCGCGTGACTGGCAGTCACGAGGTCAGGGGTTCGATTCCCCTTATCTCCACTTTCGTCCCGATAGATCAAGGTTATGACGGACGCAACACACCAGGTCGCGCGAAGAAGAAATACGATCTCCTTTTCGAACTTCTTCAAAATACGGGAAACGCAGGCCCAGCAAAATTTGTCATAAATGATAATGGCTGAAAATTATATCCCGAAATACAAATTATCTATTATTTGACTATGAAACAAAAATTATTAAAAATAAAACAATAGAATAGAAATTAAAAATTACATATCCCAGCCTTTTAATTAAAATAATTAAACAGATATAATAACAATAATATAACTAATAAGTAAGAATATGGTTCTTGATTTTGAAATAATAAAATCATTCTATGAAAAATTGCCCGACAGAATCTCAAATATTAAAAAAGTTATTAATAAACCTTTAACTTTAAGTGAGAAGATTCTTTACAGTCATTTATTTCAGGGAAATTTCATTTTACCATATAGAGGAGGAGAAGATTACGCTGAATTTACGCCTGACAGGATTGCTATGCAGGATGCAACTGCCCAGATGGCTCTATTACAGTTTATTACAGCAGGGAAAGCAAATTCGGCTGTTCCTGTTTCCGTACACTGCGACCATCTTATTATGGCTAAAGAAGGAGCTGAAACCGACCTGAAGTCGGCTCTGATAGTCAACAAAGAAGTATATGACTTTTTGAGTTCTATTTGCGATAAATATGATTTCGACTTCTGGAGGCCCGGTTCAGGAATAATACATCAGGTAGTTTTAGAAAATTACGCTTTCCCCGGAGGGATGATGATAGGGACCGATTCGCATACGGTAAATTCAGGCGGCCTTGGAATGATAGGCATCGGGGTTGGAGGTGCCGATGCTGTTGATGTGATGTCGGGAATGGGATGGGAACTTAAATTCCCAAAACTTATAGGTATTATACTTACAGGCCGACTTAAAGGATGGACATCGCCAAAAGATGTTATATTAAAACTGGCAGGGATGCTTACAGTTAGTGGAGGAACAGGATATATTATTGAATATTTCGGCGAGGGAGCAAAATCAATCTCGTGTACTGGCAAAGCAACAATTTGCAATATGGGAGCTGAGGTAGGAGCCACATGCTCAGTTTTCGGATTCGATAAGTCTATGTCGGATTATCTTGTCGCAACAGGCCGTAAGGAAGTTGCACATCTGGCTGAAAAAATAAGCGAACACCTTACAGGCGATATGGAGGTATATGTAAGCCCTGAAAAATATTTCGACAAGGTTTTTGAGATAAATCTCTCCGAGCTTGAGCCTTATATCAATGGACCTTTTACTCCTGATTTTGCGACACCCATTTCAGAAATGAAAGAGACAGCCAAAAAAAACGGCTGGCCTGTTAAAATCGAAACCGGTCTGATTGGTTCATGCACCAATTCTTCTTATGAAGATATTTCAAAAGCTGCTTCGGTTGCAAAAGACGCGTTGTCAAAAAATCTAACCCCAAAAGGCGAATTTGTAGTAACACCAGGATCTGAAGAGATACGGTCAATAGCAGAACGAGATGGTTTTCTGTCAACTTTTAAGGAAATAGGAGGAAAAATATTTGCAAATGCATGTGGCCCTTGCATAGGGCAATGGGAACGTAAATCTTCAAATAAAAATCATGTGAATACTATTATTCATTCTTTTAACAGAAATTTTGCAAAACGCAACGATGGTAATCCCAATACACATGCTTTTGTCGCTTCTCCAGAAATTGTTACAGCCCTTACAATAGCCGGCGATTTGACATTTAATCCTTTAACGGATTATTTGACCAATTCAAAAGGTGAAAAAGTTAAACTTAATGAACCTTCAGGATTTGTTTTGCCTCCGCAAGGATTCCTTAACAAGAAAGAAGGACTACAAAAGAACTCAAAAAATAAAACTGATATTTCTATAATAATCAACCCTTCTTCAGACAGGCTTCAGTTTTTATCTCCATTTCCGGAATGGGACGGAAAAGATTTTACAGACTTACATTTATTGATAAAAGCCAGAGGAAAATGTACAACTGACCACATCTCAATGGCCGGACCCTGGCTTAAATACAGAGGTCACCTCGAAAATATCTCGAATAATTACATGATCGGCGCAATAAACTTTTTCACCAATCAACCTGGCCTTGTGCTAAATCAGATTACAGGAAAATATGAGCCTGTACCCAATGTTGCAAAATTTTACAGGTCATCTGGCAAGGCTTCAATAGTTGTGGGCGAGGAAAATTTCGGCGAGGGTTCATCAAGAGAACATGCGGCTATGGAACCAAGATATTTGAATGTAAAAGCTATCCTCGCGAAATCATTTGCTCGTATTCATGAAACAAATCTGAAAAAGCAGGGAGTGCTTGCCTTGACTTTTTCAGATAAGAATGATTATGACAAAATTCTTGAAAAAGACAGAATTGATATCGTCGGACTAAATGAGTTCTCTCCCGGGAAACAAATAAAGCTAATACTCCATCATGATGATGGCAGCATGGATGAAATATATGTAAACCATTCTTACAATGAAACTCAGATTGAATGGTTTAAAGCAGGCAGTGCTTTAAATCTTATAAAGAATAATAATGAAGGTTATTACAATTCATTCTAATCCATCAAATCTGTAAGTTTCATTTAAAAAAAATTGAATTTTTTCAATGAAATAATAAAAATAAATAAAACTGTAATTTTTACATTTCCCAGCCTTTTCTGTACTCGCGTGTAAGGAATTTATTTGCAGCTTCGTCGTTGGTTATTTTCATTAGTTCCGAATTATACTCGACCTTCTTTCTTGCCCTGAGTGCGACAGCACCTAAGAGTATCGTTTCTGTTACAGGTCCGCAATAAAGGAAGCTTCCCGGCGATTGTATATTGTTTTTGAAAGCATCTATCCATACGTCATTCCCTGACGGGCCTTCAGGCTCCTTTGTAGGAGGAACAAATTCCTTCATTCTGCTTTCGGGCAGTAACACAGGGGCTTCACCACGGAACCCTGCTACGATTTTACCTCTATCGCCCACAATCATCATCCCCTCACGTGAAAGAGATTTCCCTTGTGCTGAGAGTTCCTCCGGAACAAATGGCCGCATACCACCATCGTACCAGAAAAGGTCAAAAGGCGGAAGAGACTTTTGTGCGCCAAATTTAAACTTTATCATGCATGATAGCGGAAATGCCACATCATTGATTATGCTAACTGCAACATTTTCCTTGAAACCACAAGTAGTCGTACCATAAGCTTCGGCGCTGAGAGCCGGCGTATTTATCCCCAGTGTCAGGAAAAGCGGGAAGAGACTGTAATGACCCATATCGGCAATACTCCCTGCTCCAAAATCGTACCAGCCACGGAAAACGGCGTGAGTATAATTAGGATGATAAGGCCGGTCAGGTACAGGACCAAGCCATAACTGCCAGTCGAACCCGGCCGGTATTGGCTGAGTATCGGTCGGATTTTCCTGCCATTGAGGCCAAACCGGACGATTCGACCAGTTATGTATCTCTTTAAGAGTACCTATCATACCGTCGTCAATCATCTTTTTGATAACTGTGCACCCGGGTTGGCGACTCCATGCAAGCAGGTGTGTACTTAAACCGGTTTTTCTGGCTGTATCATAAGTTACTCTCCATTCCTTTATTCTGTTTGCAACAGGTTTGTGTGTCACAACGTGCTTACCTTTGTTCATAGAGGCAACTGCCACAGCTGCATGAAGATGGTCGGGCGTCATTATCTTTATTGCATTCAGATCCTTCTCCTTATCAAGCATCTCACGAAAGTCATTATATGACGAACATCCTTTATAGTTTGCTACGTTTCTAACCTTTGCATAGTACTTTTGCACAAATTCCTGTCCGATATCCCTGCCACCAGGAATACCTTTAATATTTTCACCCCAGTTTGGTTCTTTGAGTGTCTGTCTGATAGTGTCGCGAACACTGTTCATAGACCAGTCGACATAATTGGTAGTGTATTTATTAGGATCACATACCGCAACAATCTGTATAGACGGATGAGTGAGCAACGGAGCCATTTCCCTCAAACCCTGCGTGCCGCAGCCAACGTAACCAAGTGTGATTTTGTCGGATGCAGCTACATAACCACGTCCTCCAAGCACCGTGCGCGGTACAATTGTGAATGCAAGGGATGCGGCAGCGGCCGATCCCAAAAATTCACGACGTTTAATTTTATTCGTTTTTTTCATGGTTAAATGTTTTGTTAATCAAATAATTGATAAATAATCAAATTAAATATTATCAAAATTAATCAATAAATCTGAATTATTTTTTAAACATTCCTGTTAACTTTTAAATAAAATATAATTCTTTTCTCTTAACGTTATTCGAAAATTTGATTTTGGTTCAGTAATTTATTATATTTGATTAACTTTACTATATAAAAGGGTTATATAAATAAAAGTTTCTAAACCAGCAGGCTATGAAAAAATACATTTACCTCACAACTGCACCGGAGGCATTGATTGGTTCAATGCTTCCTCCGGAAGATTTCGGCTGTTATATGGCTACAGGAACAAAGAAATCTAATAAAAGCCAGATAATATTTTTTGAGGTTGATTTTGAGCAAGTTAAGCCGCTCATTAATCTTGATTACCTCAACAGGAAGTGCGTTCCCAAAGAAGACGGCTCACCAAAAAGTTCCGTGTACCTTTCAATTTACCGGGTACTGGAGTCTATACCGCTTACAGCTTTGAAGGATCTTTATCTTACAACTGATACTGGTTACGTCCTTCCTCTTAAACAAGCTCCTTACGATAAGAATAAATATGTAGGGAAAAACATGTTTTTATATCAGGAATTATGTCCTGTCAATCCACAAATAGCCAGTAACCTGCCTCCTCACGAATTCCTTAAGGTTTTAACCGACGGCTCTCAACCTATATATGTCCCCAAGTTGTTCTTCGTAGATCTTAAACTCGGGGAACTTGCAATTGACCCTCTTGAGGGCTCTGCTGAACATCTGCCATACGGTTCCATATCTCATTTGCGCGACTGCCTCGAAATAATAAAAACTGAAGAAAAGAAGCAGATGAAAACAGTTCAGAGAATCTATACAGGGGCTCTCCTTTACCGCACAATAGAGACCGGTTTTTATGTCGGCGCAAAAGACGATATTTTATTCTACCCTTATCCATCAATGGCTGAAATCGAAAAAATAAACTATTATTTCTTCAGAGCAATCTGAAATGAAATAATATTTTTCGGCACAAGTTAGATAAGATTCAAGAAGCCTCCATAAGGGAAAAATATCTTATGTTGTGAATTAAAAGGAATGATATATTCCCTGCTTGATATTTTCTTTGTGGCATTCCATACATCCCTGACAATTTTCAATATTATAGGCTGGGCATGGAAGAAAACAAGGGTATTAAACCTTATAACACTCATTCTTACAGGTTCTTCCTGGCTTTTTCTAGGAATGATTGTCGGAGTTCCAGGCTACTGCCCTTTTACTGACTGGCATTTCAGGGTGCTAGAGAAACTGGGAAAAACAAATTTGCCCAACTCATATATCAAATACCTCGCCGACCGAATTACAGGATTAAATTTTAACACCAGACTTGTTGATACCGCAACTCTGGCTGTTTTTATTTGTGCTCTCGCTATTTCAATTTTCCTTAATATGAGAGATTATTATAAAAAGAAATATTAATACGGGCTGAAAACTTTTTACCAGACTCCAGTAAAAATACTGAAAAGAAACTTTTTATGGCTCATCGTGCTAACACGGATAAATCTAATTCCCTTGTAAATCCGTGGTTATAAAATATTGAATCAAGTTTAAAATTGTAAACATAATAAATGTACTCCAGCCTGTTTTCTACATAACTTTACTTCAGTTTGCATTTTATCATTTGTCAATGTTAACGATATGTTAATTACGGCTAAGTCTGGAATTTTTTCATTTCGGTAAATGTCTAATTAAAAAACAAATTAGATGAACAATATGAAATTTTAAAGCCATGAAACATATTTTGAAAATAATGATTGCAGGAATAGTTCTGACAGCAGGTATTCCAACCCTTTATGGCCAGAGGGGAATTGGACGGATGGATGACTCAATCAGAATGAAGAGGTCGGACATGAATATGCAGATGAGGCGAGCTCCAGGAATGATGCAAAATGACACAGCCCGATTCAGAGGCAGAGGTTATAGAGGAGGTGCATGGGGTTACTTCCCCGGTTATATGGGTGCCTGGCATTTTTACGGTTATGGACCAGGCAGAGGATTTGTTCCACCGCCATTTTATGGTCCTGAATTTTTTGGTTTCCGTGGATATGGATTCATGATGCCCCCTCCGACCAGGAGACCAGGATGGAATGAAAGACCAGCTATTGAAAGGATTCCAGACCTTACCGAAAAACAAAAGCAAGAAATTGACAAACTAACAGAGAATTTTCGGAAAGAGATGAAAGCTTTCCGCGAAGAAAACCAGAAGAAAGCAGAAAAGATGAGAAAGAATTACCGGGACAATGTTTTGAAAGTACTTACTCCTGAACAGAAGAAATGGCTCGAAGAGAGAAATGCAATGGCTCCCATAAAGCAAAAATAAAATATCTGATATTGCATGTTATGTAATTTGTTTTCAGGTTAATTGGTTAGGGTTAGTAGTTAACAAGGGAAGGATGCCTTAATAGGCATCCTTTTTATTTAGATTGAAGTAAAGTCTTGATGCTTCGAAGAAAAAGATGTTATCACTTTTATTGGGCTTATTCACATTTTAAAATAATTTTCTTATAATCCATAAAATCAGTGATAATATAATACTTAGAATAATCATAGTGGTTATCGGGAAATAAAACCTTACGTTCCCCTTTTCAATGCGAATATCGCCCGGTAACCGTCCAAGCCAGCTCAATTTGTCGGCGGCAAAATATATTATAAGTCCTGCAATTACAAGAATAACACCAGTAACTATGAGTATTTTTCCTAACTGTGACACTATTAACTTCTTCCTGACCTCTTTTCGAAAATATCCAGGAATGCATTATTTAATATATCATTCTAACACGTATCGTATTTGGTATTTTTTTCAGGTCGTTTATTACCAACGGATCGAGTTCGCTTTCGGTTTCCATTATCACATAACCTATATCAGCGTCGGTTTGAAGATATTGTGAGGAAATATTTATGTGTCTTGAAGAAAAGAAATGGTTTATTTCCTGCATCACTCCCGGAACATTTTTATGAATATGCAAGAACCTTTGTTTTGAACAGTTTGGCTGAAGCGATATTTCAACAAAATTAACTGCCCCGATTGTAGAGCCTGTATCGCTGTATTTCACAAGTTTTTCGGCGACCTCAAGCCCTATGTTAGCCTGTGCTTCTCGTGTATTACCCCCTATATGCGGAGTAAGAATAACATTATCGAATTGCTGGAGTTCATTTTCGAACGGTTCAACATTAGAGGACGGCTCCTTAAGAAACACGTCGGCAGCAGCGCCGCCAAGGTACTTTGACTTCAATGCATCGGCAACTGCCTTATAATCCACAACATCGCCACGAGAAGTGTTTATCAGGCAGGAACCCTTTTTCATCATTGCAATTTCTTTTTCAGAAATCATGTTCTTTGTCAGTGGCGTCGAAGGCACATGAAGAGTTACTACATCAGAGTTTTTAAGAAGCTCTTCAAGAGAAGAAACCGGTTTTGCATTCCCAAGACTTAGTTTCTTCACTATGTCGTAATAAATGACATTCATTCCCATGCTCTCGGCAAGAATAGACACCTGAGAGCCGATATGCCCATAACCGACTATTCCGAGCGTTTTGCCCCGTACTTCCACGGCATCGCCCATAGATTTCATCCAGACACCTTTGTGTGCCAGAGCATTCTTTTCAGGGACACCCCGTAACAGCATTATACATTCGGCAATGACAAGCTCAGCTACAGAACGAGTGTTGGAAAAAGGAGCATTGAAAACCGGAATTCCGAGCATTTTTGCATCGTAAAGGTCAACCTGATTGGTTCCGATGCTGAAACATCCTATTGCAAACAGCTTGGGTGCTTTATGAAGAATATCTCTTCGTAGCTCAGTACGGCTTCTGATACCAATTATGTAAGTTTCCTGAAGTTTCTTTTCCAGCTCAGCGCCGGTCAAAGCTTCCTTGTAATATTCAATATTGGTATAACCATTTTCAGTAAACAGCTTTACGGCATTTTCATGAATACCCTCGAGCAAAAGAATTTTTATTTTATCTTTATCATAAGAATATTTTGGCATCAGAAAATTATTCTTTGAATTTTCCGGCAAAATTATAAATTGAGATTGAAAATTTTAATTTTTTTTAATAATATTTTTAATATTTTCAATCTGAACCGCCTTAAACTGCTTCAATTGTTGAAGGGGGTTTAGGGGCTATGTTATACGTAACTGAAACAACTCCAGGAACTTCGTCCAAAAGTGACGAAGCCACTTTTTCGAGAACGTCAAATGTCAGACGGGTTGGTTTTGCAGTTCGGGCATCGGTACTATCCCAGCAGCGCACTTCTATCTGCATCCCGAAATCACGTTTTCCGTTCCGTATCCCAGTTACCCGGTCGCCGTGTAATATTGCCATATATTGAAACGCTCCGGTTCCCTTGAGGAGATTTTCAACAATACGAGTGGCTTTTCTTACAATTTCGAGCTTTTCTTCCGTTACCTCGCCTATAATACGGGCAGCCAGAGCAGGACCAGGGAAAGGTATGCGGTTGAAAATTTCCTCAGGCAGACCAAGTGCTTTACCGACCATCCTTACCCCGTCTTTACGAAGCTGTATAATGGGCTCGATGATCTGGTATCCGAACGCTTCCTCAGGGTCAATGCCGAGCTGTGCAAAAACATTATGCTGACGTTTTATGCCTGCAACGGTTTCGTCAACATCGGTAAGAATCGTTCCCTGAAGAAGAAACTTTGCTCCGCTTTCCCTTACTATACGGCCGAAAACCTTTTTATAAAAAGTTTGAGTTATTGCTTCCCTCTTCTTTTCAGGATCAGTAATCCCCTTCAGGGCATCGAGAAATTCCTTCCTGGCATCAATAATTTCAACTGGGACGCCAAGTTTTCCAAACGTCTCCACAACCGACTCGGGCTCGCCTTCCCTCATAAGGCCGTTCTGAATGAAAACGCTCCTTAACCTGCTTCCCAGAGCCTTGTGACCTAGCATTGTTACAACCGACGAATCAACTCCGCCCGAAAGAGCATTTATTGCAGTTCCGTTGCCAACAGTTTCCTTTATCTCCCTGACTTTTTCAGCGATGAATTTTTCAGGATCGAGTTCCGAAATTCTAATTTCATTTATCATATAAATTTTTCTTCAAACATAGCGAAAAACTCAAATGAATTCAATGACTAAGTTCAGGATTTAAAATCAATAAGTATGAGAAGTAATTTATAAAATGCTAAATTTGGGATGCATTTCCTATAATCGTAAGAAAAATTGATAAAATTGGAATTCGAAGAAATTTTCAGATAGAATTTAACTATAATACAACAGGTATTCTTTCAATTAAATTAGGAATTGATTATTTCTACCGAACTGAAGGCACTGAACCTCTGAAATTGTTTGGATCGACGATTCAATGTGAATTCAAGCTTATCGGTTATGAGAAAGTGTTGATTAAGGACGAAAAAGGCCATGTGAATATCCCTGATGACTTTTTGATTACTTTACTAAGTGTAACTTACTCAACAGCAAGAGGAATTCTTGCTTCTTACACCGCAGGTACTTCATACGAGGATTATTTCTTACCTCTAATAAATACATCAGATTTTAAAAAAATGCTGAGTAATATTGATAAGGAAACCAGAGAATAGTAATAAAATAATTTTAAAAATCCTGCCTTTAATAAATAATAACAACTCTATTTCTCGTCCCATTTTTCTATTTCCGCGCCGGTCTGGTGTAAGGTTTCCTTTACTTTTGCATCAAGAGTTGTTCTGTCGAAACCCTCATCGGAATTTGCTTTTACTTCTATGACAATTTCAATCTTATCTCCTGCTTTCTGACGCAGGGGCATAATCCACCATTACTTTGAGTGTATAATTGTTCAATATATTGACTTCAAAATAAATTTTACTTAATACTCTCCAAATCGCTATTTACCTTTAATACATAAAATTCTTGTTGACTATTTTGGAATGGAACGATGTGAATTAACTTCAAAAAGTATTGACAAAGTTCTGGGAACCATTTCATCAGCAATTCCACGATTGAAGGAATATATTGATGCAAGTTTCCTGTTAAAAGAAATGATAGAGAAATACCATGATTTGCTGAGAACAAAATTGAGTGTTTTAAAGATTACATAATTCATATATTTGATATAAATTTCAGTTAATATTTACAGCAATGAAAAAGAGCATTCTTTCAATAACTTTCGGTTTCCTGTTATTCTTTTTGGAGAATATTTCGGCACAGGAAAGAATAACCCTCGAACTACGTGAAGGCTGGAAATTTGCCAAAGGTGAAATATCCGACGCTCAGATGCCTTCATTCAATGACTCCGGATGGCAAAATGTGGTTGTCCCGCACGACTGGGCTATAGAAGGTCCTTTCATAAAGGACGGTGACGGCAATACGGGCAAACTTCCATGGAGAGGTGAAGGCTGGTACAGGATTAAAATCAATATACCGGCTTCATGGTCGGGCAGACAAATTTACATGCTTTTCGACGGTGTGATGGCCTTTCCTACAGTTTACGTCAACGGCCAAACTGCAGGAAGCTGGGACTACGGATACAACTCTTTCTATCTTAACATCACACGTTTTGTGAAGCCGGGAAGCGAGAATATCGTCGCAGTTCACGCCGATACACGTAAACACGACAGCCGCTGGTACCCCGGCGCCGGAATATACCGTAATGTAAAAATCATTGCAGTCAACCCCATCCATATTGACATCTGGGGAACATATATTACCACTCCGATAATCAAACCCAATTACGCCGACGTAAGGATTGCCACAACAGTAAATAACTCTGGAGATTCCAATGAGGAAGTGGTTGTTAAACATATCATCAAGAATCAGGCAGGCAATACTGTGGCCGAAAAGGAAGCAAAGGGAAAGATAAATGCCGGCAAAAACAGAATCATCGAAACCACTATAACCCTTACCGCTCCGAGGCGCTGGGATATCGAAGACCCTTATCTGTATAGTGTCGAAACATTTATCATTAACAAAGACAAACAGGTTGACAATTATACCTCGACTTTCGGAGTGAGAGACATTCGTTTTACAGCCGACAACGGTTTCTATCTCAACGACAGGCGTGTTCAGCTCAAAGGAGTATGCATGCATCACGACCTTGGCGCCCTCGGCTCGGCAGTAAACACACGGGCTCTCGAACGTCAGCTCGAAATAATGAAAGAGATGGGAGTGAACGCAATACGCTCAAGCCATAATGTGCCTGCACCTGAACTGCCGGAACTGTGCGACCGGATGGGACTTCTGCTCTTCGACGAAGCTTTTGACAAATATGATGCTAAGGCCGACATAACCGATACGACAGATTTCGAAAACTTTGCACAACGAAACATAAGAAACTTCGTTGTACGCGACCGGAATCACCCGTGCATTTTTATCTGGAGTGTAGGCAATGAAATAGGCGATGTTCAACGAAATATCAACAATGGATTTCATCGTCTGCATACAATGGTGAATTATGTTCGTAAGTACGATCCCACTCGTCCGGTAACGCTTGTCTGTAACGATGAAGCAAGTGCCGCTCTCCGCCATTTCGATTATTACGATGTGCATTCATGGAACTACGGACGCCGTTACAAACTTGCAAGGCAAATAGAACCCAATAAAGCAGTAATAATAACTGAATCGGCCTCAACAGTAAGCACGAGAGGATTTTATGAGCTACCGCTTCCTGAAAAAAAGACTGACTTTACAAAATCAATGCAGGTAAGCTCATACGACCTCAACGCTCCACAATGGGCAGAAATACCCGACGATGATTTCATGTGGCAACAGGAAGAACCTTATATTGCCGGAGAATTTGTATGGACGGGCTTCGATTATCTTGGTGAGCCAACACCCTACAGCAATATGTGGGCAAGAATGAACGGGCTTACAAACGCCGATGCTTCGAGAAGCAGTTATTTCGGCATTGTTGACCTTGCCGGAATACCTAAAGACAGATATTATCTCTACAAAAGCTACTGGCGACAGGATGTCAATACCGTGCATATCCTACCGCACTGGAACTGGGAAAATATGAAGGGGCAACAAGTGCCAGTATTCGTTTATACAAATGGCGACTGTGCCGAACTATTCTTAAACGGTAAGTCTCTCGGGAAAATGTGCAAAAAACCCAGGTCGGAAAATTCCGTCGAACGCTTCAGACTTATGTGGAAAGACGTAATCTATGAGCCTGGAGAGCTTAAAGCTATTGCTTATAAAGAAGGTGAAAAAATAGGTGAGGCGGTTGTCAAAACTGCCGGCAGTATATATCAGCTAAGGCTTACACCCGACAGGACCACAATAAAAGCCGATGGCTGCGACCTTTCATTTATACTTGTCGAAGCTCTTGATAAAGATGGAAACCTTTGCCCTTCAGCAAATAATAAATTTGAAATAAAAGTATTGGGCGCAGGAAAGTTTGCAGGCGTCGATAACGGCAATCCAAGAGGCCTGGATTCATTCAAGTCGACCACATTCGAATTATTCAGCGGCAAAGCCATGATAATCGTAGGCTCAACTAAAACGAAAGGAGAAATCAGCGTTGAAGTAACTTGCGAAGGGTTCAAACCTGTAAAAACCAGGATTATTACTCAAAACTGATTGCCTGAAATGAAGAAATCGGTATTATCCATTATAAATATTGTTTTCGTATTATTCTTGTGCCAGGCAGATATTCTGTCACCTGCACAAGACTCTAGGCCTCGTGTTCAATCGCATGGCTCTAAAGTTGTTGTGCCTGTTATAGTTAACGGTGAAGCGCAGAAAATTCCCGAATTTGAAAATCCTAAAGAGTGGATACAGCATGACCTGTGGGTTGAGACTGAATTCGATTCCGACGGAGACGGCCAGCTTGACAGGATGCATGTTGATGTTACCCGTCCAAAACAAACAGAAACCGACAGTATCAAATTGCCGGTTATTTATGAGTCGAGCCCGTACTATGCCGGAACAGGCAGCACCGAGAAACAATATTTCTGGAATGTGAGGCATGAGTTGAACACTGTACCTCCTCCCCGAAATCACATGCCTCTGGTGGAAAGAAGGATAAAGCGGCCGGTTATTTCAACATCGCTTACAGCTACATGGGTGCCTTATGGCTTTATTGTGATACATTCCTCGGCCCCGGGTACCGGCCTTTCGCAGGGATGCCCGACAGTGGGTACAAGAATAGAGGCTCTGGCACCTAAAGCCGTCATTGACTGGCTTAACGGCAGAGCAAAAGGCTATACAACACCTGACGGTAATGAGGAAGTAAAAGCCTACTGGACTACCGGCAAAGTTGGAATGACAGGAACATCTTATAACGGCACCCTTGCGTTTGCGGCCGCAACAACAGGAGTGGAGGGACTCGAGGCGATAATCCCCGTAGCTCCAAACACATCGTATTATCATTACTACCGTTCAAACGGCCTTGTAAGAAGCCCTGGCGGTTATCTGGGCGAAGATGCAGATGTTCTCTATGAATTTATTCATTCTAATCCCGAGCGATGCAAATGGTGCGACTCTGTTTACAGAGACGGTATAATAGCGCATGGTATAGACCGGATAACAGGCGATTATAACGACTTCTGGGCAGAACGCGACCTTATGAATTATATGAATTCCTTTAAAGCCGCAGTACTTATGTCGCACGCATTTAACGACTGGAATGTCGTTCCTGAACATAGCTATAGGTTTATCAAAGTGCTTAAACAAACTGGAGTCCCGCTTCAGATTTATTATCATCAGGGAGGCCATGGTGGTGAGCCACCGTTTCAGATGATGAACAAATGGTTTACAAAGTATCTCTGGGGCGTTCCGAATGGAGTTGAAAACGAACCGCGGGCCTGGATTGTACGGGAGAATGACGACAGGCTAAAACCAACACCTTATCCAGATTATCCCAATCCAGATGCAAAACCTGTGGAATTTTTCCTTACTTCAGGAGGTATAAAAACAGGAGGACTTGTGACTGAAAAACATTCAGGTCAGGGCAGTGAAACGTTTACTGACAATTTTTCTTTTAGCGGCAGCACACTTGCACAGGCAGAATGGGCCGACAACAGGCTCCTGTATGTTACAAAACCGATTAAAGAACCTTTACATATCTCGGGAGTGCCTGAAATAAAAATCAGAGCGGCAAGCAGTAAGCCTGCAGTAAACCTGTCCGTTTGGCTGATTATTCTGCCGTGGAATAATTCGAGAAGTGCGAAATTAACCGATAATATCATCACACGGGGCTGGGCCGACCTCCAGAATTATAAGTCGTTAACCGAAAGTAAACCGCTTGTTCCGGGCCAGTTTTACGAGATGACTTTCGAACTTGAACCCGACGACCAGATTATCCCTGCCGGAAAACAAATAGGTCTTATGATATTTTCAACTGACAGGGAATTTACCTTATGGCCCGACCCGGGAACGAAGCTTACCGTTGACCTCGACGGCACATCAATAAAAATACCTGTTGTCGGCGGTCCTGGTGCTATAAAGGAATAATAAATAGCCCGGCAAACTATTATTATAGAAATGCCTGGCAATGAATGTAAATTATTTCATTGCCGCTTTCCTGTTTTTTACATCAATTTGTCCTCCCTTGCCGTTGATTATACTTTTGACAACGCTTTCCTTATTTCCGTTAAGCCAGTAGATAATTTTATTATGAATATAATTCTCTATTTCAGGTGGAGTTTCAATTGCCATATCAACTATTATAGGGGCGTCGTAAAAAACATTGTATATACCCAGTCCCCATGCCTCATGGCTTTTTACATGGTCTGCCACCTTATATGAAGCATATCCGTAAGTGCCGTTATGCTTCCATTCATCGACGGAAGGAGGGTCGTATGGCATTTCACTCTGGTAAAAATATACTCTTCCGTTTTCGCCGTTCCACAATGTCTGATATTCCTGAAAATGTTCATTAAACAGACCATAAACAGTTACATAATCGCCGTTAACAATAAGTCCGTTTGCACATTTGTTTTTATACCAGCCGACTCCGTTTCCATGGTCCGCTCTCCAGAGCCATACATGGTCGATAATTACATCATTACTATTCACTACAAGGCATGCTCCTGCTGAGCCTTCGGCATGACCTCCTACCCTGAAGAACAAATCATGAAGTGATATTGGATTTGAGGTATGCCTTTTATCTGATTTTGCAGGGCCTGCTACGAAGAGCTCTTTGGAATATACCGGACCGGCATCAAAGGTGAGACCGCATACAACAATCCCGTCCACATCCGACAATTCCATAACAGTATTGCCCTTTTCAGGTATTAATGTGGCCATTCCTGTACCCATAATAATAGTACCCGGTCTGGAAACCTTCAGGCATTCATCCAGATAATATATTCCGGGTGTAAACAATATATGATTCCCCTTCAAAAGAGCTTTATTGATTGTGGAGGAATTATCTGCACCAGGTTTAGCAACATAGAATTTATTAAGTCTGATTATTTTCCTTTCTTTTTCGCCATTTGACCATGAACATCCTGATGAATTATATTTCAGCGCAGGCAGGTTTACAAAAAAGCCTTTCGAATCGTGCGAAAGCCATGGCTTTTCTCTGATAACCGGCGCAGTATTGATTACGGTATATGGATTTTCCGGCCATTTTTCCTCAGGAGCTTGTGGTACGCCTACAAACATCATATTCCATACTCCTCCCTCCCATTTTTTGAACTCACTATTTCGTGTGAACCATTGTTGCTGGGGACCAGATGTTATTTTCCCGTCAATTTTAGAGTCGGCAAGGAAGCCCCCGCTTGCATAACCCTTATCGAATAACTGTAAGTTTCCTTTTACATAGATTCTCCTCAAGGGTGCGGCTTGTGAGACTCCCCACACCATAGTTGAATCCTTTTCAGGTATTACGGTTAAATTTTCAACCGAACGCCAGAAATTTGTGAGAACGCTGTTTCCATGTGTTGTATTCGACCTTACAGCACCATGTATTACAACATCTTTGGGTGAAGTACCAAGTCCCAGAACCTGCATATAGTAATCAACTTTTACATCGAGCTTATATTCACCTGGCATGAACATAAGAGCATACCTGTTCAGATTGAATTCACTTCTGCGGTCTGACTGCCTCGCAAACAAGGTGTCTATGACTAATTGTACTTCCTTCATATCATTCTCCGGCTTAAATAAAAAGATATTTTCACCCGACAGAGAGCTGTTATATTTTCGTAAAACGACTGCCGTATTTCCAGAATCTCCCTGTGAAAAGCATGTTAACATCATTGTGCCGGTTAACATAAAGAGCAAAAAACATTTCTTAATCATAACGTATGACTTTTAAACTCCTATTTATTTTAATAAATATCTCCGATTGCTTTTTATATGAATTGTTTTCATAAATTTGAAAGTACAGTTTTTATCATTTAGAAAGCTAATTAAATTTTTTGAACATGAAACTCAGAATAGTTATTTTTTTCTTTATTGCTTTTCTGCAGGCTGTACCGATTGCCTCAGGACAGAAATCAGACAAGGCCACTGCAGCTTCTATTGTCGAGAGCATAATTAAGCAAACCGGCAGTAAACCTATCCCAAATACTGTTGATGTTTTTAAAGCAGGTGATCCTCAAACTGAGGTAACCGGAATAGTTACCTGTATGTTTGCCACAATGGATGTACTTAAAAAAGCTGTGGAATTAGGTTGCAATCTGATTATCACTCATGAACCGGTTTTTTATAATCATCGTGATGAAACAGCGCAGTTTAAAGATGATTCTGTTTTTCTCGCAAAGAAAAGATGCATTGATTGCCATAAGCTTGTTATCTGGAGATTCCACGACTACATTCACAGTATGAAACCCGACGGCATCGACTTTGGGATGGCCAGAAAACTTCAGTTAGATAAATATCTTGTAAGCGGAACCGACAATAGGTTTATTGTACCGGAAACAACCCTCGATGGGCTTGTTAAGCATCTAAAAAAGGTATTCCCTCAAAATGCTTTGCAGGTTATTGGCAATCCGGCCATGAAAGTATCGAATATTACTTTCTCGGCAGGTGCGCCTGGCAGTGCTGTACATTTTGCCATGCTAAGGGAGCCTGAAACCGACGTTGTGATTGCAGGCGAAGTGTCTCAATGGGAGACTTACGAATACGTTCGCGATGCGGTGCTTCAGGGCAAGAAAAAGGCAATTATTTTCCTTGGGCATATACCTTCGGAGGAGGGAGGAATGGAGTATGCCGCAGAATGGTTAAGAAGCTTTATAAAAGATATACCAGTGCATTTTGTTGAATGCGGGTCGTCGTACGTTACTTATTAATATCTTTTTCTGAGACAGTCTCTTATGAGACAGTCTCGCTTTGCATCAGAAAACCAGTGTCTGAATAGAATGGGGCAGGGTTTCCAGTTCAGTGTAATAAGAATCTACACACATGTTATAAACTGCTTTCCTGTCGGTCGGATTCATTACTATAACGGCAATTTTGCCGTCATCGTTCATAAATGCGGTTGTCAGAAGCATACTCCGGCTCGATGCTGAAAGAATTCTTCTTGCTCCGGGTCTTATGAACTTAGAAAAATGGCCGATATAATAGTATGAATTAGTATATATAAGTTCTCCTGTCCTTGTATTGGCATGAATCGGCGCAAAGCAATAATTACCCACATGGTTCGGCCCGCCCTGCTCATCGAGCAGTATATTCCAGTCAGTCCATCCTTCGGTACCTGAATTGAAATCGTGAATCATTGATTTTCCATACTCTTCGCCAAGGCTCCATGAATTATATCTTTCGGGATTAAAACTTGCAGGAGTTCCCTCGGTGAATAATAAGTGCTTATCGGGCCAGAAACGGTGAACGTATTCAACATTCTGATACATCTGTTCCCCTCCCGACCAGTCCTCATACCAGTGAAATGCGGTTCCCCATGCATATTTTGCTGCTTCAGGATCATTAAATATTGTTTGAGCTCTTTGAATAATAAGGTCACGGTTGTGATCCCATACCATTATTTTGACATCTTTAAGTCCTTCATTCTTCATAGTGGGGCCAAGGTAGTTTTTCAGGAAGTCTCTTTCATCCTCTGCAAAATAAATACACGATTCCCACGTCTGTGTTGCCATTGGTTCGTTCTGGATGGTTATGCCCCATACAGGTATGCCTTCGTTTGCATAGCTTTTAATAAATTTCGTAAAATAAAGAGCCCATGATCCATAATATTCCGGTTTAAGCTTACCGCCGTGAAGCATATCATTATTGTCTTTCATAAAAGCCGGAGGGCTCCAAGGACTTGCAAAAAGAGTTAGATGCCCGCCTGTAGCATTCAATGCTCTTTTAATAAGTGGAATCTTAAATTGCCTGTCAGGTTTTATATCGAATGTCTTAAGCTCCTTATCACCCTCATCTATATATGTATAACTGGCGCTCGAAAAATCGCAGCTATTGATATTCGTTCTTGCAAGTGTATATCCTATCCCTTTATCAACACTATAATATGCCTGTAAAATCTCTTCCTGTTTATCGGGTGGCAGTTTAGAAAATGTTTCTGCTGCTGCGTCAGTAAGTGCGCCCCCGATACCAATAAGTGTCTGATCGGTTTTTGAAGGATCCAGAAAAATATAGATCTGTCTTTCAGAAGTAGTTTCAAGCTTCTTAAAACTCAAAGTGCCTGTCATAGTAATCCTCAGGTTTGTATCCCTTGCCGTGGTGTAAACGGTGACTATTCTTTTTTCAGGGTTGAAAGATGTCACTTTAGAGGTTGATTTTTCCGATGTAACTTGTTTCCCTGTACAGGAAAGAAGCAATAACAGTGGCAATAAAAAAATTTTGTGATTCATATTATATTGTTATATAAAATAAATATTAAAACAAAAACAGAGTTTGTTGGGTTTGCAACTTGCCTTTTATTACATTCCGCTGAAGTCGACAGCGTCTATCAACAAAGATGGTATTTTTACGGAAGTCCCTTTCATAAAATCATTACCCACTTCAATAAGTCTAAACCACAGGTCATTCATATTACCTGTAATATTCATTTCATTAACAGGATGGATTATTTTGCCTCCTTCTACATAAAAACCTTCTATTCCATAGGAAAAATCACCTGTCGAACCGTTACAATTTCCGCCGTTGAAACCTGTTACAAGTATTCCCTTTTTAAGGGAGGATGTCAGTGCTGTAAGGTTTTTATCCCCTCCTTTAAAAATTATATTTGAGGTACTGCCTGATGTAGGCTTCATCCCAAGTTTCCTGCCATAATATGTATCAATATAATAATTTCGCAATATTCCATTCTCAATAACCGGTCTTTTGACAGCAGCAAGTCCTTCCTCATCGAAAAGCCTGGAACCTGGTTCCGATTTAAGTGTAGGGTCGTCATCAATCATAAAGATATCAGAAGTAACCTGTTTGCCGGCTTTACCTGCGAGGAAAGATTGTTTCTGATAAATGCTATAGCCGTTAAGTGCAGTGAAAATGGGGCTAAGCAGACTTGTTGCAATTCTGTTTTCGAGTATCATGGGATACTTTCCGGATTTTATTTTTCTTGCTCCTCTTTTTCTGAGAGTTCTTTCGAGTGCTTTTTGTCCTATGCCTGTTTTTTCGAGTTTATCAAAAAAGAGCCCGCTTTCGAACCAGTAGTCAGAAGGTCGGCTTTGTTCATCTTTTACTGATACGGTTGCATAAATAGATATGTCGGTACGGGCAATGTCACCTTTAAAACCATTGCTCGTAACCATTACTCCGCTACTTATTGAATCGGAATAAAAAGAACTTACAGAAATTATACTTTCATCTTTCTCCCATGCTTCATCATGTATCTGGAAAGCAAGATTAATTTTCTCTTTTGCTTGGATCGATTCAAGGGAAGTGTCAAAAATATAAAGGTCTGATCCACCACCTTTGTAGTACAGATCGGGTTCAGGCAGATAACGGTATTCATCTTCTGCAAGAAATCGGGTGGCAGCAATAGCTTCTTCTGTGAATTTAAAAAGCTCATCTTTTTTGAGTCTGTTTGTTGAATGGACAGAATATTTTTTGTCAACGAAGAGCCTTAAGGTTAGACCGTTCCTGTTAGATTCGGTAAGACGATCGATTTGCCGGTTACGGATTTCTATATCGTTACCTCTACTATCTTCTATTGCAACCGAAACTTGCTGTGCTCCATTTTTAAGTGCAAAAGCAATAACTTCTTCAGCAAGTGCATATTTTTCTTTTGTGTTCATAATATAAACCTTTAAATAATTCAGGTATTCATTCCGCCGACTGTAAGTTTCCTGATTTTAACAGTTGGCAGTCCCATAGAAACAGGAACGCCCTGTCCGTCCTTGCCGCATGTCCAAGTAGAATCGGATAGTTTGGAATCGTTTGCGGCCATAACAATATCGGCAAGAGCTTGTGGTCCGTTTCCAATGATATTGATATCCTTAATAGGACGTGTTAATTTACCATTTTCAATGAGATTGCCCGATTTTACAAAGAAGGTAAAATCACCGGCGCCGATGTTTACCTGGCCGTTGCTGAAAGTGTCAACATAAATACCGTTTTTAACGCTGGCGATAATTTCTTCCTTCGTATGTGGACCATTTTCCATTGTTGTGCACCTCATTCTTGGTATCGGAACATTTCTGAAATCCTGTCTGCGGCCGTTACCTGTTGGCTTCACTTTATAATAATTGGCGCTTATCCTGTCATGTAAATAGCTTGTAAGAATACCGTCTTTGACAAGCGGTGTTCTTTCTGTGGGGTTACCTTCGTCGTCAACATTTAAAGAGCCTCTATTCGCGATAAGAGTGCCGTCGTCATAAATACTGATGAATGATTCGGCCACCTTTTGTCCCATCTTATCCGAAAATATTGAAGTTTTTTTTCTGTTAAAGTCGGCTTCAAAAGCATGACCAATCGCTTCATGAAGGAGAATACCCGATTCACCTGCACTCATCACAACTTCCATTTCACCTGCCTTGGGTTTTACAGCATCAAAAAGAATCAGAGTTTTATTTACTGCTTCCGTTGCTAGTTTTTCAATGAGGTCTTCTGTAAGAAATTCCGAACCTTGGCGAGCCGACCTGGAAGAAGTATAATTTTCTATTCTTCCGTCTTTCTCCATAATGCATGTTACATACATAAATACGAGTGGCCGGTAATCCCAGGTTAGTTTTCCTTCAGAATTGTAAAAAAGTATGTAAGATGTTGTATCGCCTATTGTTGCATTCACTTTAATAACATGACTATCGAGTTCAAAAATTCGGTCATTTATCTTTTGTAAATAAGGCACTTTATCTCTTACAGAAGTTTCCTCCCACGATTTTTTAACCGGATAATAATTTGGAGCTATGTATTCCGATACGTTTACAGGATTAACCTTGCCTGAACTGTCGGCTATATTGGCAGCGGTTTTTGCAGCATTAATCATTGCTTCCTGCTTAAGGTCCTCAGAAAAAGCATAGCCGGTTTGTTCTCCTTTAAGTACTCTGATGCCAACTCCAAAATTGATATTTGAATAGGCCTGATTTACTTTCCGGTCTTCGAGACTGGCATAATTTTCAAGTGTATGTTCGAAAAAGAGGTCTGCATAATCGGCCCCTTTCCCCATTGCGGCAGATATAACTTCCTGAAGCTGATTCAGCGTCACCTCAAAATGATTCAGGTAACTCTCACTATTTCCTGAAAGTACTGACCCTTTACATGATTTTAAAAACGGTGGAATCATAATAGAACCTGCTAAAGTAATACCGCCCAGTTTAAGAAACTCACGGCGTTTAAAATTCATTTTTAAATTTTTTAATCGAGATGCAAATTTTGTAAGATTATTGGTTAATACAAAATATGTTTGAAATTTTAAACTGAATATAATTTAATATTTTTTAATTTTTATTTTAAAATTTAAGTTGTTTATTACTTAATAAATTATGTTATTTTTGACTTCTTGATAAATATAAAGGCAAACAAATAAAAAGTATGACGTACAAATTTTTAAATATCATAAAATTTATTTCCATTTGAAAATTAGATTAATACTTTATTAATAAAACAAAATAAAATTAAATTAACTATGAAAAAAAATATTTCTTATTTAAAACGGCTATCGGCCATCGCGATTTCTCTCTTTCTCATTTCAACTCAACTCATTTCTCAGGAAAATAAACGTAACAACAAAGAATTTCAGCCGGAAGTTGGTCAGGAGGGCAAGGATGTTGTATGGGTTCCAACCCCTCAGAGCCTGGTTGAAAAAATGTTGGATCTTGCAAACGTTAAACCAGGGGATATACTGGTCGATCTTGGTTCAGGTGACGGAAGAACCGTAATTGCGGCTGCAAAAAGAGGTGCAAAAGCAATTGGTGTTGAATATAACCCCAACATGGTAGAGCTTTCTTATAAAAATGCAGCAAAAGAAGGAGTTAAAGACAAAGTTGAATTTTTCAACGGAGACCTTTTTGAATACGATTTTTCAAAGGCAACAGTTGTAACAATGTTTCTTCTTCCCGATATCAATCTTCGTCTCAGACCTCGGATACTCGACATGAAACCCGGAACAAGAATTGTTTCTAACACGTTCACTATGGGCGAATGGATTCCTGACGACACTGCTACAGTTGAAGATTTGTCTGCATGGAATACTGCTTATCTATGGATCGTTCCTGCAAAAGTGGAGGGAAGATGGAAACTACAGCCTGATGGTGAAATTGTTTTCAATCAAAATTTCCAGATGGTGTCGGGAGAGATTATTTCAAAAAACAAAAAGGAAGTAATCACGGGTGGTAAAATAAGTGGTAATGAAATTTCATTTTATGCTGGTAAAACATTTTATAAAGGAACGATTAAAGGCAATAATATTGAAGGAACAGCAAATACCGGAAAAGAATCTATTAAATGGGTGGCAACAAGATAAAAACATTACAAAGTAATTTAGGTGTAAGCGTAAGTAACAGTGAAAAAAATATTTTGAAAAGATAAATCAGCTCAATAAATGAGTGAGGAGATCCTGAAAGCCCTGATGGAATTATTTGCTATGATTGTAAAGCAGGATTACGGAACTCTTTCAGATGAAAGAGAATACGTTTATAATTTTCTTTCTAAACGGCTTACAAGTGAATCGGTTGATAAATACATGGCATTATTCGATACTTTTGCCGGACCCGTAGGCAAAATGACGCCAAAAGAATACTCCGTCCCTACAGTATCCGATTCCGTAAAGATACTCCGAATATGCAAAAAAATAAATAAAAGCCTCAACCAACAACAAAAAGCAGTTGTAGTAGTTTGGTTGTATGAGCTTTTGAATACTTCCGGCCAGTTTACACCTCAGAGAATGAATATTATTATTACAGTTACCGAAGTATTTAAAATTAGTCGTGATGAAGTTATTGCAATTGAACAATTTGTAAGGAATAACTCTCCTGAAGGACTGGTGAATCCCAAAATACTTTTTATAAAACCAGGAGAAGGGCAAAACAAATTCTTGAAAAGACCTTTACCTGGCTATGGCGATGCTTTGTTAATTTTTCTCAGACTGCCCAGTGTAAATCTTTATTTTTTCAAATATTTTTCAACTGGCCAGCTTTATTTGAATGGTCTTCCGGCCCTGTCAGGAAGAATCTATACGTTTGCAAATGGAAGCTCAATAAAAAGCCAGCAATCACAGCCCATTTTTTACAGCGATATTAATTCTATCTTTTTATCAGAAGAGATTAAATATAAAATCAACTTCAAGGTTGATAACCTTACCTATAAGTTCAGGGATGGAGTAACGGCTGTAAATAACGTAAGTTTTTCGCTCCAAGGAGGAAATCTTGTAGGTATTCTTGGCGTTAGCGGATCAGGGAAAACCACCCTGATAAATCTTATGAGCGGAATACTTAAACCGACATCTGGAAGTGTAAAAATTAACGGGTTTGACATTAATAAAAATCGACAAGCAATTGAAGGAGTGATTGGTTTTGTTCCTCAGTACGACCTGCTTATAGATGAGCTGACAGTTTTCGAAAATCTTTACTTTGCCGCACGCCAGTGTTTCGGAAGCAAAAGTTCTGAAGAAATTAAAAAAATTACGGAACAAACTCTTTCAACTCTTGGATTATGGGAAAAAAGGAATCTTAAAGTAGGATCGCCTCTTAAAAATGTCATAAGCGGAGGAGAAAGAAAAAGACTTAATATTGCATTGGAACTTATCAGAGAGCCATCAGTTCTCTTTCTTGATGAGCCCACATCAGGGCTTTCGTCAAGAGATTCGGAAAATATTATGGACTTCCTGCGCGACCTTACCTTTAAAGGTAAACTTATTGTCACTGTAATTCACCAGCCTTCATCCGATATATTCAGGCTCTTCGACGATGTAATAATTATGGATAAGGGTGGGTATCTCGTTTATTTTGGCAATCCGGTCGAAGCAATCATTTATTTCAAAACACTCGATGCCCAGATAAACGCTTCAATAGGCGAGTGTCCAACATGTGGTAATGTAAATCCAGAAATTATATTCAATATCCTGGAAGCGCATGTTGTAGATGAATTCGGACGTTATACTGATAAAAGAAAGACTAAACCTGAGAAATGGGCGGCAATATTTGCGGAGAAACAACTTATTAATCCTGTAAACGATATTCATGAACACCCACAAAGCAATCTCGACAGACCATCTAAATTTAAACAGTTCATGATATGCCTTAACCGCGATTTTAAAAGCAAAATTGCCAATAAGCAATACATCGTTCTTACACTTCTTGAAGCACCTATCCTCGGATTTATTCTGGCTTTTATAATTAGATATATCCCCGACCCCTCTTCCAGAATTTATGTATTTTATGACAATGAAAATATTCCTATATACATTTTTATGGGAATTATTGTAGCCCTTTTTCTTGGTCTTACTATCAGTGCCGAAGAAATTTTTCGTGATAGAAAGATATTGAAACGGGAACATTTTCTTAACCTAAGCCGGAACAGTTATCTCTTTTCAAAAATTACCATACTCTTTTTTATATCTGTAATACAGGTTTTCCTCTTCCTGATTATAGCCAACCCTATTCTCGAAGTTAAAGGCCTTTTCTGGAAATACTTCCTTGCATTATTTACAACTGCTTTCTTTTCTAACATAATAGGCTTGAATATTTCTGCCAGTTTTAATTCGGCAATAACTATTTATATAGTTATTCCGCTTATTATCATACCTATGATGGTATTAAGTGGGGCTATGTTCCCATTTGACAAGCTAAACAAGAATATCAGCAGTATAGACAAAGTGCCTATTATTGCAGAACTTATGCCCACACGATGGACATACGAAGCATTAATGGTAACACAATTCAAGGATAACCGGTACAGCCGTTTCAGCGAAAGCGAACAAGGAGCTACAATATATGATTACAAGAAAAACCTCAGCATAGCCAACTACCACTCCGTCAGGTTGATTCCTGCACTTATTAATGCCCTTGAGAAGACAGATTCAATTTATCGTAAACTGACACTTCAGATGAATAATCCGGGCAAAGCCCCGTTAATAAGTGATGAATTAAAACAATATGGTAAACTGGAACTTATAAAAAATGAATTACTAAAACTCGAAAGTAAATTCCCGACACTGCAGCCTTTCAAATATATAAACGATCTTACACCAGAAAAATACAATTTTGAACTTTATAAAAATACTTTGTCATATCTTCAATATGTAGGCAATAATTTTAACAATATAGGGAATAAAATATCAGACGAATGGGATAATTTTTATATTGCCAACAGAGATGAGATCAGGAGGTTGGAAAATAAATATGGTAACCTGAAACTTCAGGAGATAATTACAAAGTTTTATGAAAAGGACAGAAATAAAATCCTGGAATATAAAAATTCATTTGTACAAAATTACGATCCTATATATCTGGACCCTGAAAAGAAAGGCCCACTATCGTTCAGAACTCATTTTTTTGCACCTTCAAAATATTTCTTCGGCAGGATGTTTGATACTTTCGATTTCAACATTACTTTTATTATGTTAAGTACTATTATTTTTTATATAACCCTTTATTTTGAAGTTTTTGGTAAACTGGTAAATTATATCGAAAAATTAAGATTTAATAAATCAAATTAATGTTCTGGCTATGTTAAAATTATTATTTTTGTATAATTGAAATCCAATTAAAATGAAGGATTTTTCACTTATCATTGTTTTATGCCTCGTAATTCTTCACTACGGTTGCAACTCTCCTTCGATAAAAAATTCACATTTTGTTTTCCCTTCTGAAGATTCAGTTCCTTTGGCGCAAGTTGAACAACTTAGCGAGGAAGCGATTGACGATATATCAAGAAATATTACTTCTCCTGTTGAAATTGCAGATATTCTTCAGCGGATTTCTGTCCCATTTACTACTAGTTTCCTTGCTTCTTCCATAGATGTTTCTCGTCAAAATACAAGCTTCAAAAAAGCATTAATGCTTGGCATTCTTGGTGCAGATCTTGGATATCTGAACATGTACGAGAAAACTGGCAATTCTGTAGATATTCTTTCTTCGATCAAGAAACTAGCTGACGATATAAATGTAGGTCAATTTTTTGATTTTGATGCACTTAGAAGATTATCTCTCAACAGGACAAACCTAGACTCTCTTCTTTACCTTTCGCTTAATTCTTATAACCAGATAGATAAGTTTCTGAGAGAAAAAGGAAGAGGTCAACTTTCTGCTCTTATGATTACAGGCGTATGGATAGAAGGACAGTATTTTGCAACTCAAGTTCTGAAACAATACCCTGATACTTTACTTCGCAACAGGGTTGGTGAACAAAAAGTTATTCTCAATGACCTTATCATGCTTTTAGCCCCATATTGTAATCTTGGGAAGGAATATTCAGATCTATGCAACGATATGAAAGAGCTAAAAGATATCTACAGGGAAGTAAAAATAACATATACCATTGGAGAACCACGTACGGTTGAAAAAGATGGTTCGTTGGTCGTGATACAGACCGACCAGAGCAGAGTTGAAATGACAGATGAACAACTCAAGGCTATTATAAATACTACAGAAAAAATCAGAAACAAACTGATATCAAATAATTAGAATGAAAAAACTACTTTCTATATTTTTATGCTCATTTTTGCTGCTTGACTTTTTGAAAGGTCAGGCAACCGATCCTCTTACAGGTAAGTGTGTTATGAATGCTGGCCCTAACACTACTTATCTTAAGGATTTTCGAGTTCAACTTGGAAAATCGGAATCCCAGAACGAATTCAGATATAAACAGGTTTTTGCACTTAGCAAAAACATGAAATATAAATTTACATTATGCAATGATGAAAATTCACCTGGAGAATTGATTATGAAGCTGGTTGATGATACAGGCAGAACTGTTTTGCAATCATTCGACCCTAAAACAGGTAAAACATATTCTTCAGTTGAATTCGTCTGTAACAAAACAGGTACATATAAACTGTTTTTCGATTTCAGAGGTTTCCAGCAAGGTCTCGGAGTAGGAATAGTATCTCTGGTTAAATAGTAATATTTCGATTTTAAAAATATCGAAGAATCTGAATAGCTACGGCAGATAAAAATAAAGCCGCAATCATAATTTCTTTTATTGCTTTTGTTTTATTATAAATCAGAAAATAAGATATAAAATATACTGCAGGGATTGCTGCAAGGTATATCAGTTCAGCTGAAGCGCATGGTGAAAATAAGAAGAGCATTATCGAAAGAACAAAAACCCAGATCAGAAGAATAAAGATTTCTCTCGATTTAATTTTCATTCCATTTATTCGTGATAAAAGAAAAAATATCCCTGTTATAACCGAAAGGCTGGCAATAATAATCACAACGCTTTCTGCAGACGAAAAATCATGATCCGGCATTCTACTAAACAGATTATCATGTAAAGATTCTATAAGTGAAGCCGGTTCGATTGAAAACAAATAAAAGACTGCTGCAGTTATAACAAATGGAACTACAAGACCGGCTGCAGAGAGTGCCAATTCTTTGAAATTATATCCCCTGATTAATATAACTCCGACTAAAATTATAACGCCAAACCAGATAAGGTTTGCATAAAATAGGCTTCCGGTGCCTATTAGCAATGATGCATCGAAAAAACTGAAGGCCGTTCCTTTTTTATGGTACGAGTCCATTATCCGTTTTAAAGCATAAATGAGAAAAATCGAAGCCGGAATAACTGGATTAAGTCTCTGGTATTGTACAAAAAAGGCACTGAAAAAACCATAAATAAAAGAAGGGAGATAATTTCTTGCAGGGATAAAAAATAACGAATCATTAAGATATGTAACAAGAAAAGATACAATAAGAACTAAGATAAAAGAAATAGCTGTTCCTTGAATGGGTTTCCTCGCTATGTTTTGTAAAAGTTTATATAATGGCATTGGAGTTTCATCGAAATAAGAAACTGATTGGTATTCTTGTGTAAATGCGCCGATCCATAGCAACGTAATTATTATGATATTCAGCAGAATTCCGCGCAGCCCAATGCTTTTAAACAACCTTAAAAACATTTCATAGAAGATCAAAACCTATTTCTGTTCTGTAATATATTCCGTTCCAGGAGACAAGTGCAGCATTTTTGTATGCTGTCTGAAGTGCTTCATAAAGAGTTTGCCCGTATGCGCACAATGCAAGTACTCTTCCGCCATTAGTGACTATTTTTCCATCTTGTTTCTTTGTTCCGGCATGAAAAATAATACAATCCGATACAAGGTCGAGACCATAAATCGGCATACCCTTTTCATATTTCCCCGGGTAGCCTTCCGATGCTAATACAATAGTTGCAACAAATCTTTCGTCAATACATATTTTTTGTCGTATAATGTCTTCTTTTACGATACCTTCAAGCAAGTCGACAAAATCAGATTTTATTCTTGGAAGAATTGCCTGTGCCTCTGGATCGCCAAGCCTGACATTATATTCAATGACATACGGTTCGCCATCAACACTTATTAAACCAAAGAATATTACGCCTTTGTATTTAATTCCTTCCTTCTCCAATCCTTCAAGTGTGGGTTTAATGATTCTTTTTTCAACTTTGTACATAAAAAGATTATTGGCAAAAGGAACAGGTGAAACCGACCCCATCCCACCTGTATTTGGCCCTGTGTCGTTCTTTCCTGCTCTTTTATAATCCTTGGCTTCCGGTAGTAAACGATAATTTTTCCCATCTGTAACAATAAAAACCGACACTTCGACACCTCGCATAAATTGTTCAATAATTACCTTTTTACCTGCATCACCAAATTTTCCTTTCAGCATTGCATCTAATTCCCCGAGTGCTTCATCTATAGAGTTAAGGATAATGACCCCTTTTCCGGCTGCAAGACCATCAGCTTTAAGAACATATGGAGGCTGAAGCGATTCAAGAAAAGCACGTGCTTCGCCAGCATTCTGAATGTCAAATGTCCGGTAATCACCTGTAGGAATGCCATATTTTTTCATAAAAGCTTTTGCGAAATCCTTGCTACCTTCAAGAACAGCTCCTGATTTTTGAGGTCCTATTACAGGGACTTGTTTTAATTGTTCATCATTAAGAAAAAAATCATGAATGCCAGCAACTAGAGGTGCTTCGGGGCCAACTACAACCATTTCGGTACCTGTAGAAAGAACAGTTTCCTTTACATCATCAAAATTTTCAGGATCAATATCAATATTAATGCCGCAGGTAGATGTACCAGCATTACCGGGTGCAATATAAAGCTGTGAAACTTTTGGACTTTGTGCAAGCTTCCATGCAATTGCATGTTCACGGCCGCCAGAACCTAATATGAGAATTTTCATACTTTATTAATTAATGCCTCCAAAATTACTATTTCTGCCTTTATTAATTACTATAAATTTTCAGGTTATATAATCGGGCAATACAAAAGAATATCCTGAATTCAGACATCCTGTAATAAATTCTTCAAGAAAGCCTCTTTTCAAGCTCACCGGCTTATCATGAAGAGCAACTATAGAACCGGGAGTTAACTTTTTCAAAAGATCAACAGCAATTTTATTGTCTCTTTTCTTCTCACTGTAATCGTCGGCAAGAAGATGCCACAAAATAATTTTATATTTCTGCCTTAGATTAAGATACTGACCTGGAAGCATACGACCGTAAGGCGGCCTGAAAAAAATATTTGATGTAATATCTGCTGCAAGTTCAATATCATTCAGATATTTCTTTTTCGGAGTTTTGAAACCATCATAATGGCTGAAAGAGTGATTGCCGATTAGATGTCCCTGATCTTTCAATAGCGACATCAAATCTGGAAATTTTTTACCTCTTTCTCCAGTACAAAAAAATATAGCCCTTATATTATACTTCTCAAGGATTTGAAGAATTGGAAAGGTTGATTCAGGATCAGGTCCATCGTCGAAGCTCAGGCATATCAACTTTTCATGTGTATGTAATTTTATCAGGACCGACCGGAAAAACCATGCAGTATATGCAGGTATTTCATAAACAGCCATTTTACATAATTGAAGGATAAAGTATCGAGTAGTACATATTTAGTTCTTTCTCGAGTGAATCAGCCAATTCATTCATACCAAGCCTCAAGCACATTCTATAGATATCAATAAATGCCTGCATATTAAGTCCTATCGAATAGTCCATCCCGAACCTTTTATCGGCAGGAAGTTCCACGCAATACTGAAGGTAAACTTTGGAATAATTTAGGATTTTATTGATTAATTCTAAACCCTCCTCCTTATATCCTGATCTTATTAAAACTTCAGCAAAATCAATTGAAAAATAGTCGTGCGGCATTTTTTCTTCGGGAATAAGTTCATAACCCTTTTGTGCAACTTCTTTAGCACGAACCGTATCGCCTATATCAATAAGCCTTAAAGCCAGACTGCCGAACATACTTCTGAAAATGCTAAACATCCTCCTTATATTTTCGTCAAGGTAAACATCTGGACTTGAAGCATTTCCCCATTTGAACTTATTCATGATATTATCATACATTACAATATGGTCAATCATTCCGAATTCTCCGGGTTTAGGTGTACCGGTTCTGACCGGTGCAACTCTATATGCAAGCCCCTCTTTTATAAAGAATCTTTCAAGCCCTTTATATTGTGATGCAGGAACTGTGGTTGAAAAACAAACCGGCCGCTTCCAATTATTTGTGGCAAGTATATCCATAATTGCAAGGTCGCCTTTAAAAGCATCGGTTTCAGTATATTCCCATATAATCGGAGAAAGAAGACTGTCGGCAAAGTAACTTTTCACAGTGCCGTTTGAAAATACGATGGAAGTATCCACATCAATAATAAATTTATTTGATGGGAGATAGTTCAGGTAATCGCCTTTCCCTGTAATGTCAATCATTGCCTCTGGATCGTCGAGCCCGACAAAACTTACTGCCTGACGTAGTGGTATGGGTTTCCCAATTCTGTCATTAACTGGTAACTGGTTTCTCTTTCCTTCCATATATTTTTCCTGGTCCAGAGAAAAAGGTAGAGGGTCTGAATTCCATGCCTTCCTTCTCATCATTTCGATATACCATCCAGCCTGAATATAACTCAGGTTTGCCACTCTCACGTCGTTTCTTACACCTTCCACATCCTGGACATACCATAAAGGGAAAGAATCATTGTCGCCGTAAGTAAAAAGAATAGCATTGCTATCCACTGACATTAGATAATTTTCCCCTATATCGCGAGCCGTATAGCGGCCCGACCTATCGTGATCGTCCCAGTTCTGCGAAGCCATGCGGAGAGGAACAGCCAGCAATAACAAAATAAAAGAAAGTAGTGATGACGGTTTTTCAGGAATTAGCTTTCTAAACAATTCATATACAAACATAAAACTAGCTCCTATCCATATAGAGAATGCATAGAATGATCCTGCATAAGCATAATCTCTTTCTCGAGGCTGATTGGGGTATTGATTTAGATAAACAATTATAGCCAGGCCTGTCATAAAAAAGAAACCCGCCACGATCCAGAAATCCGGTTTATTTCTTTTATAGTGCCAGTACATTCCGCAAATCCCAAGCAGGAGAGGAAGTAAAAAATAGGTGTTCCTCCCCGGATTGTTCTTTAAATCATCCGGAAGCTTGTCCTGATCACCTAAACGTGCGTCATCTATGAAATTAATACCACTTATCCAGTTGCCATGTATTGGATTTCCATTACCCTGTATATCGTTCTGTCTTCCTGAAAAGTTCCACATAAAATATCTGAAATACATAAAGCCTATCTGATACCTGAAGAAAAAGCGGAGATTCTCCACAAAAGTCGGACATACGAGAGTTCTCTTCCCAGCAGAGGATTCTACGGTATATCTTCTGCCTTTTATCTTTCCCCAGTACTTATATGCGGCTTCATGATCAGGATCAGAACTATACATACGCGGGAAAATAGTCTTAAACTCTTTATGATAATCATATACTGGCTTATAATAAGGCTCATAACGACCTTTTACCTTGTTATAGCCCGCTATTTTATTTTTTACTTCAATAACAGGAGCATTGTAATAATTGCCATATAATTTCGGAGAACTTTCATACTGCTCCATATTAATATAATAGATAAATGAAAAGATATTCGACGGATCGTTTTGATTCATTGGAGGTTTGGCAGAAGAACGGATAATAATCATAGCGTATGAGGAGTATCCGATACAAATTACAGTAATAGCAGTGATTACATAATTAAGCACATATTTTTTATTCTTCAGTGAGTAACGAATCCCAAAAATAAGAACAATTATTATTAAAGCAACATAAAAAAGCAAACCTGAATTATAAGGGAGTCCAAGAATATTAACAAAAAACAGTTCAAACCATCCGGCAACGCGTGGCAGCCCGGGGATCAGCACAAAAACCATAAGCCATAACATAAACACGGCAAGTGCAAATGTTTTGAGGACACCTTTTGTTGTAATCTTATATTTTCTGAAATAATAAATAAACACAAGCACAGGAAGAACAAGAAGATTAAGACGGTGGATACCTATTCCAAGTCCCATCAAATATGCAATAAGAATTAACCATCTATCCGAGTAAGGCTCATCGGCCTCATCTTCCCATTTCAACATGCACCAGAATACAAGGGCAGTCATAAGCGACGACAACGCGTAAAGTTCACCCTCAACAGCGGAAAACCAGAAAGTATCGGAAAACGTATATGCAAGAGCTCCTATTATACCTGAAAAAATAACCGGTAGAATTTGATTACCTGTTGGAATTCCATTGTTGCAAAATGCTTTTCTTACAAGGTGTGTAATTGACCAGAAAAGGAACATTATAGCAAACCCGCTGCTTA
>Ga0208940_1000526_pt1 | contig 48152 bp, 44 predicted proteins | sample AD_JPNNA6_MetaG_FD_184445 | JGI IMG/M metagenome (GOLD analysis project Ga0208940, IMG submission 184445) | Active sludge microbial communities of municipal wastewater-treating anaerobic digesters from Japan - AD_JPNNA6_MetaG (SPAdes) (version 2) | ecosystem: Engineered > Bioreactor > Anaerobic... | reverse complement strand
ATTGATTCCAGCGGTAATATTCTGGTAGACACGAGTTAACCTCTCTCGACCAGGCATAGCTGAAGCCCAGTCTTTTTAGCTGGGACCGCATATAGTTAATATTATCGAGTGTCCATTTCTGAGGATGTATGCCGTGTTTAATGGCCGCATTTTCAGCCGGCAAGCCCAGGGCATCCCAGCCAATCGGATGGAGGACATTGAAGCCCCTCATCTTTTTAAAGCGGGCGATGACATCACCTATGGAATAATTCCGGACATGCCCCATGTGAATCCGGCCAGAAGGATAAGGATACATTTCGAGGCAGTAGAACTTTGGCTTAGCTGGATCCTCAACTACTTCAAAGATCTGGCGTTCTTCCCAGACCTTCTGCCACCTGGTTTCAATTTCTTCAAAATTATAGGCTTCCTTCATGGTTGCTACCTCTGATCAAGGAATCAAGTCCCGATAAAGCGAGCCAGATATCCAATCAGCTCAATCAGCTTAAAATGATAAGTTTCTGGTAGCTAAAAGTCAACCGGCCCAGCAGCCAGTTATAGCTTATTCGGCAAATTAAATTTATAATAAAATTCTCGGCCAGAGTTCAGTCCATAAAGAATGAATCGATTCAAATGAAAATTATCGAAGTAGAAAATCTGGAAGCAGGCTATAACCGTCAGCCAGTTCTCCACGGGCTTTCCTTTGGACTTGACCGTGGAGAATTTCTGGCTGTCTGCGGCCCCAATGGCTCGGGTAAGAGCACTCTGATTAAAGCCCTCCAGAGGTTAACCCCTTTGCTCCGCGGTACGGTCAGGCTCGATGGGAAGAACCTTTTCCGGCTTAAACCAAGAGAGATAGCCTCCCGTCTGGCTTATGTTCCTCAGGTGTCAGAGGCGATTTTTGATTTCACCGTTGAGGAAACCGTGGCTATGGGCCGCTATGTCCGTCAGAAAAACAGACTGGCCGGCGAATCAGTCGAAGACCGGCAGGCCATTGAGGAAGCCATGAAACTAACCGGGGTGACTGCTCTGAGAAATAAGAGCCTCAGTCAGTTAAGCGGCGGAGAGAGACAGCGGGTGCTGCTGGCCAGAGCTTTAGCTCAGGAGACACCTGTTCTCCTTCTAGACGAACCCAGTTCCCACCTGGACATAAATTTTCAGCTTCAAATCTATCATCTTCTTCGAAGACTTCAGCTGGAAAAAAATAAAACTATTTTAGTCGCCGAGCATAACCTCAATCTTTGCCTGCCTTACTGTCAGCGCCTGATTTTTTTAAAAGAAGGCAGAATAGTAGCAGCCGGCTCACCACTGGAAATAATTAACCGCGAAATAATCCACCAGGTCTTTGACCTCGAAGTGGAGCTGCGAGAAAATACCTCATCCGGCCTCCCGGAGATATCTTTTATCCATTCCCTGAGCCAGACAACTGCCCAGGCTGAACCTGAAATAACCGACAGGAGTTAAAAATTACCAATAAGAAACTTCTAACTTCAGCTGAGCCGCCAGTTGCTGGCCAGCCGACGGACAGCAGTCGATTTAATAATCAGCTGTCAGATAAAAGAAAACGGCAGGCAGACTTCGGTCTGATTTTTATATTTGCTTTTTTCCTGGCGGCCTCCAGCGCCTGGTCGCAGTCCAGAATTTTCAGTGACGATTTCGGCCACCGGCTGGAACTCGAGGCTTGTCCCCGGAGAATAATTTCTCTGGCCCCTAATCTGACCGAAATCATTTTTGCTCTGGGTCTCAATCAGCAGCTGGTTGGAGTAACCAGCTTTTGCGACTACCCCGAGGAGGCCAGACAAAAAGAGATTATTGGTGGCCTGGTTGATCCCAACCTGGAAAAGATCAAAGTTCTCCAACCTGATTTAATCCTTGGTTTCAGAGGCAATCCACGCCGCTTTCTGGATAGACTGTATGAAGAAAAACTGCCGCTCCAGGCATTTGAAATCGGGAAAACATTTGAGGATCTTTTTTCACTTATTGACCGGATTTCGCGTTTAACCTGCACTGAGGCCAGGGGGCAGGAATTAATCTCGAGCTTAAGAGAAAGAATCAAATTGATTGAGGCCAGGATACCACGACCCGGTACAGGGGCCAAAGTTTTTCTAACTCTTTATGGCCAGGGACAGGAGCTGTGGACCTGCGGACAAAACAGTTACCTTAATTATCTACTCGGTCGGGCTGGACTGCAGAATGTGGCAGCCGACTTTAAAGGTAACTGGCTGGCTTACAATCCTGAAAAACTCATTGCCGATAATCCGGATTTTATCCTGATCCTGGCTCGTAACAGGCAGGCTTTTAACCAGGCTACCAGATGGCTGGAAAGCCTGACTGCTCTTCGAGACATCACGGCCATCAAAAATAAGAATTTCATCTTTCTTGATGAAAATCTATTCAGCCGCTTCGGTCCAAGGCTGGTTGAGGCCTACGAATGGCTGATTAAGGCTGTCTATTTCGCTTCTGACTCGGAGGGAAAATGAGTAGCCGGAGGAAACCCTGGCTCTTTCCAGCTATTCTGGCTCTCCTGACTGTGGCCGCCTTTCTTCTCTCAGTTAAAATTGGGGCAGTCAGGATGAGCTGGCAGGAAGTCCGGGCTGGACTTTTCTCTGGCGGTCAGTACAGGGACATAATCATTCACCTGCGGCTGCCGAGAGCCATTTTAGCTTATCTGGTGGGAGCCTCTCTCGCTCTCTCTGGAGCGATTCTTCAGGGTTACTTTCGCAATTCTTTAGCCGATCCTTTTATTCTGGGGGTATCCTCCGGGGCCTCTCTTGGTGCGGTCCTAAGCCTTGAGCTTGGCCTGACCTGGACAATCTTTGGCTTTTCCAGTCAGAGCTGGCTGGCTTTCCTGACCAGCCTGCTGCTGGTTGCCTCCGTCTATCTGATCTCCGAGAGACGCCGCCTTCGTCAGGGCGAAAGCCTGCTGCTCACCGGCATTGCTGCCGGAGCGATGGCCTCAGCTTTAACTTCTTTTTTACTTTTCCGACGAGCAGACGCCTATGAGCAGGCGGTCTTCTGGCTATTGGGCAGTTTTTCTCTCTCTGGCTGGAAGGAAGTCTGGCTCATCCTTCCCTATTTTCTTCTGGCTTTAATTGTCTCTGAATATTTTGCTCCCGAGATGAATCTCCTGGCTCTCGGCGACGAGGTTGCTCAGTCGCTGGGCTGCCCGGTCAGAGCCACAAGAAGACTCTTTCTTTTTCTGGCTACTCTCCTCGCTTCGTTTTCGGTGGCAGTGGCTGGCATCATTGGCTTTGTCGGGTTAATTGTTCCTCATTCGGTAAGGTTGATCGTTGGACCGGATCATCGCCCTCTTTTCTTCTATTCGGCTTTAACCGGCGGGGCGATGCTGGTTTGGTGTGATCTTGTAGCCAGAATAGCCTTTACACCATCTGAAATTCCTATCGGAGTCATCACTGCCGCGCTTGGAGCACCTTTTTTCATTTATCTTTTAAACTGGCAGCGGCCCAAACACTCCTGAGAGCCGACCTCTTTTCCCTGGTGAAACTGCTCCTGGCCAGACAGTTCCTGCTTTCAAAATTAACTTTGCTTACAGCTCGCCCTGACCTCTGTCCCTGCCGCTCACTGTCGGCCTGCCCAGCACATCGAAACCGAATCTCTTTATTCCTCCCTCCGCCCTTGATACCAGCGGTTAAACTGAATGAGTAATATGATTGACAACCGGCCCTCTTTTGGCTTAATGTAAGCTTATCATGCTGCTAACCTTTAACCAGACCCTTTTTCTGATTTTGACTGTGGCCGCCGTCGTTATAGCTGTTTTTCTCGTTCTCTTCCTGATTCAGCTCCGACGGACAGTCAGAGAGGCTGAAAAATCTTTTCAGGAATTGCAGGTCACCCTCGAGAAACTCAAAACAATTGAGGATAAACTCGGCCAGCGTCTCGATGAAACCGGAAAAGTAATTGAATCGGCCAAGAAGACAGTCTCGGGTCTATCGGAGCTTTCCCTTTTCTTAACGACCAGGGTCGTCAGGCCGGCCTCCAGATACTGGCCAGTCCTTTTCCCTCTGGTACGTTTTGGCTGGCAAATGATAAAAAAAAGAAAGGAGAAAAAAAATGGCAGATAACGAAGGTTCCCATTTCACCGATTATTTATTCACATTTCTGGCTGGTGCAGCCGCTGGTTTTATTGTCGGCATATTATTTGCTCCTTCCAGTGGAAAGGAAACCAGAAAGAAAATTAAAGAACAGGCTAAAAAAGGCCAGGAACTGGCTGTCCAGGGTTATACCAAGGTAGCTAAAGAAGCAGAAAAAGGAGCGAAAGTAGTCAAAGAAAAAGCTGAGGAAGGCATCGAAGCCATAAAAGAATTTCTGGAAAAGAAAAAAACCGAAGTAACAGAAGAGAAGCCAGAATTTCCGGAGGACCTGGAAACAGAAAAATAACAGGTCAACTTTTTCACTTCTGATCAAGTCGGATATAATAATAAAGGGGATCTTTCTAGACTTTAGCTAAAATGAGGATGGGCATGGGCAAGCATCTTTCTAACTCTATTTTTATATCAGCAATCCTGGTAGGACTTTTAATCGGACCGGTTCAGCTGAAAGCTATCGATCTCAAAACTGCAGCTGCTATTGACCAGGAAATCGAAAAAAACCGGGCTGAGATAATAAAAATACGCCGTTTTCTGCACATGAATCCCGAGCTCAGCAATCGCGAGGATGAGACCAGCAAACTGGTGGCGAATAAGCTGACCGCTCTTGGACTGGAAGTAAAAACAGGCGTGGCCAAAACCGGCGTGGTTGGTCTTTTAACCGGAGCCTTGCCCGGCCCAACCGTGGCCATCAGAGCCGACATGGATGCCCTGCCGGTTGAGGAGCAGAATACCTTTCCCTATAAATCACTCAACCCCGGGGTCATGCATGCCTGCGGTCATGATGTCCATACCTCCATTGCTCTGGGAACAGCTATGGTTCTCAGCAATTTTAAAGATAAGATTCGGGGCAAGATAAAATTTATTTTCCAACCCGCTGAAGAAGGTGCTCCTCCAGGAGAAGAAGGCGGTGCTGATCTCATGATTAAAGAGGGCGTTTTAGCTGACCCGCCTGTTCGGGCTATTTTTGGTCTTCATGTCTGGCCTGATCTTAAGGTTGGTCAGGTTGGCTATGCTCAAGGTTATACCATGGCCAGCTCTGATAGCCTGACTCTTACCATTAAGGGCAAGAGTGCCCATGGAGCTAGACCACAGGAAGGAATAGACGCCGTAGCTATTGCCGCCGAAGTCATTAGCAATCTCCAGAACATAAGCAGCCGGCTGACCGATCCAACCGAACCTCTGGTCATCTCGATCGGAAAAATCCAGGGCGGAGTAAGATCCAATATAATTGCTGATAAAGTGGTCATGGAAGGAACTGTCCGCACTCTAAATGCTGATCTCCGCGACCGGATACCCGAAATGATCGAAAGGATAGCAGCAGGAATCTGCCAGAGTTACGGTGCCAGCTATAACCTCGATTATGAGCGCCAGTTACCTCCGGTTTACAATCATCCGGAATTTGTCAGGCTGGTTGTACCCTGGCTGGCTCAATCCCTGGGCGAAGCCGATGTGATCGAGGTCAAACCTCAACTGGTAGCTGAAGATTTCGCTTTTTATGCAGAAAGAATTCCCGCTTTCTATTTTTTCCTGGGAGTAAAAAGCCCCGGTCAGCTGACCGCTGCTCCTCTTCATAGCCCCAATTTCAATCCTGACGAAAGAGCTATCCCGGTCGGCATCAAGGCTATGTGCCATATAGTTCTTAATGCTCTGGAACAGCAGGCTTCTTTAAAAACATCCAGCGAGGCAGAAACTGTTAATTAGTGGATAGCCGGCCGTCTATTTAATTGATGGCCTATCCACTTCTTTTTCCAGCTATCAGTTTTATCTCTGGTCTTATTCTGGCCGGGGCTCTCGAACTTCATTACCAGGCTGGTCTACTGTCGTTCCTTTTAGCCTCCTGGCTGGTTACCTCTCTGGTCTATTTTCTTAAAAAAAACTGGCTAGCCTTTGGTTTTCTCATTTTGACCTTTTTCATTTCCGGCTTGGTTCTAGAGGCTTTTAGCAATAAAGTCTACGCTGACCATTCTCTTAAAGATTTACCGACTGAAACCTATCTCAACTTCCAGGGGAAAGTTCTGAGATCGCCAGAAAGAGGAACTGACCGTGACCGCCTGCTGATTGCTGTTAGCCAGGTGGAGATGGGAGGCCACCTGAAAAAAACTAAAGCCAGATTACAACTGACTGTTCCCCACTCGACCACCAGTGACGAACCTTTAGAACTGCAGGCCGGCGATGAAGTGGAGTTTTCTGCCAGCCTCAATGAGTTGAGCTCTTTCAGTAATTTTTTTCCCGACTTTATGCCCGACTATCTTCAAAGCCAGAAGATCCAGGCTCGAGCCTATACTAAAAGCCCGTTACTTTTAAAAAAGCTCAATCGGCGCAATCATACTTTATCAGGCTTTTTCTCCGGCTTGAGACGAAGACTCCAGAAGGAAATCGAAGCTGATTATCCAGGTGAGAAAAAATTCAATCTGAGCCGAGAGGGAGCTATCCTTGAGGCCCTTCTTCTGGGCGAGGATGGCCGGCTCGACCAGAAAATCGATCTTCAGTTCCAGAAAACTGGACTTTATCACTTACTGGCTATTTCCGGAGCTCATGTCGGAGTGGTTTCTGGTTTCCTGTTTTTCTTTTTTAGATTCATATTCAGGTCAAGAAAGTTAATATACACTATTCTTCTGGTCTCCCTGGTTTTTTATGGCTGCCTGGTCGAAGGCCAGCCGTCGGTCTTCAGAGCAGTCATCATGGCTTCGCTCTTTTTTATCGGCAAAATTATTTTTGCCAGGGTTAATCTTTTAAATACCATTTCGCTTTCTGCCCTGATTCTCCTCTATCTTAATCCCTTCAGTCTAAACGAGGCCGGTTTTCAATTGACCTTTCTGGCCACTTCCGGACTTATCCTTTTTTATCAACCGATTTATCGTTTTTTGCCACCTCTTCCTCTGAAGATAGCCGAGCTGGCGGCCATGTCCGCGGCAGCGGTGGTTGCTACCATGCCAGTTATTGTCAGCAGTTTCAACCGGGTAACTTTTGCTTCTGCTCTTCTGACCATTCCGGCCACTCCCCTGGTTGGCTTCCTGATGGCTGCTGGCTACCTTTATTTATTGATCGGTTTAATTTCACCTGGCCTCAGCCATTTGATGTCTGTCTTTATGAAGTTACCCATCAGGATTTTTATCTGGTTGACCGGCTGTCTTGAGCCTCTTTCTTCCCTTTCTTACCGGCTCCCCTCGCCACCGCTGGTGGTTATCATCAGCTTTTACCTTTCTCTCTTGCTTCTGCGGTTAAAACCAAAACTTAAAGGACAGAAAGCAGCTACCTGGCTGGTTTTCTTCCTTTTCTTCACCATACTTATTACTTATCCTTTTAAAGCCGGGACCAACGTCCTGACCATGACTGTCATGGATGTTGGCCAAGGCGAGTCACAGGTCATAGAGTTTCCTGGTGGCCGGGTGATGGTTATTGACGGCGGTGGATTCCCGGCCAGTGCTTTTGATCCCGGTGAGAATATCGTTTCACCTTTTCTCTGGTCTCGTGGTTATAAAAAAGTCGATTATTTAGTTTCCAGTCACCTTCATCCAGACCATGCTACCGGCCTGGCCGCTATCGCCCGAAATTTCAAAATCAAAGAATATCTCTTTACTGAGAATTATGAGGTGAGTACTCTCCATCAAGAAATAAATCAGGCTCTGGGGAAAAGGGTCAAAAGGACCAGAATAGTTTCCGGCCTGGAATTAAATCCAGTCGAGGGAATAGAGGTAAGATTTATCTATCCGGATGAGCCAGCCAGGGCTGCCTTTAAGCCCGGTAATGACCTTTCAGCTGTCCTCAGGCTCAACTGGAAAAAGGTATCCTTTCTCTTCACAGGCGATATTACAGCCGGGGTAGAAGAATATCTAATCAACCAGCAAAAGGCCAGACCACAGCTAAAAGCTACTATTATGAAAGTCCCTCACCACGGCAGTCGATCATCTTCGACGGCCGATTTTCTTAAAACCGTCAGTCCTGCCCTGGCTGTGGTGAGCTGCGGCCGACGGAATATTTATGGCTTTCCGGCCAGAGAAGTGCTTTCCAGGTATAAGGCTGAATATATTCAGGTCTACCGCACCGACCTGGATGGAGCAGTGGAGTTTAAAACAGATGGTCAGAGGCTCAGCTGGAAAACCGCCAGGTCGAAGATAAGTCTGGGGTTTGAGGCTGCGCCATCGCTTTACCCTGATTGACAGAGCAGGCCGATTGGGTTTATTCTTTAATCGAGAGGGAAGTAATGGCCAAAAAAATTATGATTATTTTGCTTTTTTTGAGTTTCTGTGCTCCGTTCTGGCTTCTGGCCCAGGAACAGGATGTGGTCGAACTGGCCAAAAAAGAAAAAGCCAGGCGAGAAAACCTCAAAGGTAAGGAAATTAAATTAATTACCAACGAGGATTTACAAAAACTGACCAAAACCCCGGCCATCATCATTCCCAATGAAACTCCGGCTAACACAGAAAACCAGGAAAACCAGCAGCCTCAGTCTCAGCCCGGCAATTATACCCCGCCTGTTGTCCACAGAGTAACCGTCGAAAATCCTGCCCCGAACCGCTCAGCTGACTCTCAGGCCCCTGGTGTTGATGTCAGCGGTAATTCATTGGAAGAGGCCTGGAAAAAAGCAAAGGAATATGTTGAGCTTCTGACCTTAAAAATGAACGCTCTCTGGCAGCAATTCTACGCTCTGACAGACATGCAAACCAAAGAGAGTGTTCAGCGAGAAATAAGCGATACTTATGAAAAGCTGCTCAAAGCTCAGGAAGAAGAAACCAGATTAAGACAGGCTTATGAAGAGCAGATTAACCAGAAAAAAAGTGCCGAAGCTCCTCCTATCTGGATTCGGTAAAGCCCAGGTAATCAGCGGAAGTAAATTGTCTCGAGCCTGAAGCCAACGGGCTGATCATCCTCAAGGTCAGGATAAATATCTTTGACCTTTAAAGTCTTATTAACCTTGATGGTAAGAGTCAGGCCATCTTTCTGACCTAGGTCTGAGGCAGCCAGTTGATATATTTTTTCAAAACCTGGGCCTGAAGTTTCGAACTCTTCCAGAACTTTACCTTCCAGGGCGATAACGACTTTTTGTCCCTCCGGTCGGTTGGCGGGCAGGCTTCCTTTCAACATCAACAGGGCAGGACGCTGTGGATTTTTAAGCCAGCAAAAAGCCTCTGATCCTGCCCAGCGTTCAACCTGTAATCTGTCCGAACTGACCTCTGGCCTTCTGACCACCACCCAGCCATCAAGGAAAACAATATCGGGGACATCGGGTGGGCAAGGAGAAAGTTTTAATTGCCGTTGATAAACGACGATAATATTTTGCCGATTTTGGGGCGATTCTAAATAAAGCTTGAAATCGACCGGCCAGCCCTGACCAGTCGGGTGACTGAAAAAATCAATAAAAGGTGGGAAATAAATAAAACCAGAAGCCTCATAAACCCGGTTAGCTTCCCACCTGGAAACAGGCCAGGGTAAAGGAAGCTTCTTCTGGAATAAAATTTTCTGGCCGGCGGAGGCCTCTACGACCAGCTCATAGTCCTGGCCAGGCGACTTAAAATCGGAGGTGGTAATGAACTTGACCTTTAAAGAGGTCAGCAGATTATCGCTCAGGTTCTTATCAGAAAAACTGACGCTAATCTCCAGGCCAGGGAGAGGGAGCTTCTGGCCGCAGGAAAAGACAGGCCAGAGCAAAACAAAAGTTATGGCGACCAACTCGATGAATTTGAAATAAGCACCAGTCCGGTTTCCGGCCATTTTTTCCATTAAAGGCTGAGCCCTGAAGATTAGAAGCAAAATTAATTTTTATTATAAGGGAAATCGCAGGCTTTGGCAAAATCCCGCTTTCCGCTTATATTTTTTTTTCGCCATTTTAAAATAAACCTTAATTCAACCGGGCTGATCTCACCGAAAGTTTTATGGGCTTCCCACCGCCAAAAACGCTGCAGGTATTGAATACTGGCCAGGTTTTTATTATTCTGAAACCTAACAGGCAATCTTTTAGTTTCATTTATAGCCAGAAATTGGCGGCTGGCCCACCTTGAAGACAGGCAGGACTTTCTCCTGCTGGAACAAGCATTATACCTCGAAAGGAAGTTGCTCAATGAAAAAACAAATTACCCTCCACCATCCGGATTGCTCAGCAAACAGGAAAGACTGGCTGCTTATCTGCCTGGTGTTTCTTTCTTTTACCTGGCTTTCTCCCGTCAGCGGCTACAGCCTATCCTCGCCGACCATAATCGCACAGGAAGAAAAGGAAAAACAGCTGGCTGTTGAAATTCAGTCGAAACTCTCTCCTGAGAAGGAAAGCCAGACCCAGAGCAAAATGGTGAAACAGCCAGAAGCCCAGGAAAAAACTGTAAACAACCAGGAAAATAATAAATCCAGAAAAGAGTCGGACAATCTAACCCAGGAGGCCTCTACCCCAGATAAAAACAAAACGATTAAGGACTGGCTTGAACCCTGGAAGAAAACGCTGGAATTAAGTTATGTGGTTACCGGTGGGAACACAGTCACTTCTTCCTTCAGCCTGGGCAGCACGCTGCTTAAGACTCCTAATGAACGCGACTCCTACCTTCTTAAGACCTTCTTCCTCAGAACCCACTCCACCACGATTAACCAGAAAGCCGTGGGGAGCGAAGACAGTTTCAGCTTGATTGAAGATAAGACCAGAAAACTAACGGCTGAAAATTATCTTATTCAGGCCCAGTACGACCACCGGCCATCAGGAAGGCTTCTGACCAATGTAGGTTTTAGCTGGGATCGAAATAAATTCGCTGGCATCGAAGGGCGGGCCCTGTGGACAGCAGGAGCTGGCGTCATTCTGGCCGATTCAGACTCGACCAAGATCAAAACCTCAGCCGGCCTGAGCCTGACCGTCAGAAAATACAGCGGACAGTCTGTGTCCTCATTTCTTGGCTTTCAGTATGTTTTTTCCTGGAAACAGAAGCTCCTCGATAGCTCCTCTCTCGAGACCGGCTTCGTTTTTGATGACAACATCAAGCATTTAAGTGACTGGCATTATGACTGGACAACCAGCCTGATGGCCCCGTTGACCAAATCCTTAGCTCTCAAAGCCAGCATCAGAATTATAAAAAACAACCGGCCGCCCGAGGCCGAAGTTCCGCTTTACGGACCTGATAATCTTGATACCGGCTTGACAGTTCTGGTGCCCAGGCGAAAAGTTGATACTTTTTTTACCACGACGATTGTCCTCAACTTTTAAGCTGTGACTTTTTGGGCGGGCTGTTGAAAATTGAAGGCGCCTGACTTATTATGTTTGAGATATTAACTGTAGTTAATTAATTATGTTTAGCCCGGCATGGGAGAAATTTGTTGAACGCCAAACAATCGAAAAAGGAATCAACTCAAAAAGATAACTTCCAGCGTCCTTCAGGACGGACTTACGATGAACTCCGGCCGGTGGTTTTTAAACCAGACTACCTCGACTTTGCCGAAGGCTCCGCCTATGTGGAAATGGGCAAAACACGAGTGGTCGCCACCGCCTCGGTAGAGGACAAGGTTCCGCCTTTTCTTAAAGGCAGCGGTAGTGGCTGGATCACGGCTGAGTATTCGATGTTGCCGAGATCAACAGAAAAAAGAACGCCGCGGGAAAGAAATCAGGGCAAGATTTCGGGCCGAACTCAGGAAATTCAGCGCCTGATCGGCCGGGCTCTTCGGGCCGGAACAGATCTGTTTGCCCTGGGCGAAATGACCATCATTATTGATTGTGATGTTCTTCAGGCTGACGGTGGAACGAGAACCGCCTCGGTTAATGCCGGTTGCCTGGCTCTGGCCATCTGTCTCAAAAAACTGCTGGAGCAAGGATTAATTGGCACTTTCCCTCTACGTAACCTGGTCGGAGCAGTCAGTGTCGGAGTTGTTCAGGGAGTTGAGCTCCTTGACCTTGATTATGCTGAAGACTCTCAGGCCGAAGTTGATATGAATGTGGTGGAAATAGACAACGGGCGGCTGGTAGAAGTTCAGGCTTCAGCAGAAAGAGTAGCCTTCAGCAAGAGCGAACTGGCTTCGCTGCTGAAACTGGCCGATAAAGGAATAAAAGAAATACTGGAAATGGAGCGGGCCATCCTGCGAAAACTCCATCCGATTTTTATAGCTTTTTAGGGCAGGACTGTGATCCTATTTATAATCTTCTTTTAGTTTATAGCCTTTCTCCCGGAAAAGCCGCAGGCAGAAATCAACCACGTCGGGATCATAAAGCAGTCCTTTGTTTTTCTCAATTTCCTGCAGAGCTTCTTCCAGAGGATGAGGCTCCCGATAAGGACGAAGAGAAGACATAGCTTCGACCACATCAGCCACCGCCAGAATTCTGGCTTCCAGTCTGATTTCTCCTCCCTTTAAACCGTCAGGATAGCCGGAGCCGTCCAGGCGCTCATGATGTTGAAGAATAATTTTCGCCACCGGCCAGGGAAACTCTACATCCTTTAACAGCTCATGGCCTGTCCGCGGGTGATTTTTTATCAGGCCCCACTCGCTCTTATTAAGAGGTCCTGGCTTATTCAATATTTCAGACGGTACAGCCACTTTGCCCACATCATGAACCATGGCCGCCAGGCTCAAGCCATCAATCGTTTCGGCCGACAGCCCCATGTCGACAGCTATGGCCCGGGCCAGATCAGCTACTCTTCTTTGATGACTGCCAGTATAAGGGTCTCTGGCTTCGACCAGCTTGTTTAAAGCTTCGATGATAGCCCCGAAGGTTTTCTTTAATTTCTCCAGCCCATCTTTAAGTTGTTCATCCAGCCTCTGGCGATCGAGTCCATGATGAAGAATAGCCAGAGTCGAAGGCGAGCCTTTATAATCAATACCAGCCACTTCGGCTTCAACTGGAATTTCCTGGCCATTTTTGTGGAGAACAGTGAGTTCCAGCAGACTGCATTCTCCTGGTTGTCGGGGCTGAGAACCATCAGAACCGAATATTTTTTGGGCCGTCTCAGGTCGAAAAACTTTTTCGACCGGGGTAGCTATTAATTCGTCAGGACTATAACCAAGAATCCAGCTGGTAGCCCCGTTGGCAAATTCAATTTTACCCTCTCGGGCAATAAAAATGGCTGACCGGCCCTGGCGAATCAAGCTTTGATCAAGAGATTCTGAATTTTCAAGCCATTCAAAGAGACGGTTATGAATCTCGTCTTTTTTTTCTCCGGGCAATTTTTATCTATCTCCTTAGCCTTTTTTTAGCCCTATTAATGCCTTGGCCCTTTTTCCATCCGCCAATCTTTCGAAATTTTATTATAATTTTTGTCAGCTGGCAAGCAATCGTTGACATTTTTTATAAAAAAATTGCCAGTTTTAGTCAATCCGCATCCCCCCTGGGCAGGACTTTTTTCCAGCTCGTTTAGCTGGCTGGCAGCGGGGAGACATCATAAGCCGCCGTTTGCCACCTGATTCTAATCAGTCCTGATCTGGCTTTTGATATTATAGTTTGAGCCACATTGATAAATTCAGGATTCAGACTGTCGGCCCGACTTGCCAGGTGACGGCAATTTTGGACTGCGAGTTTTTTCCTTGACTTTAAAAATAAGAAGAATTAATATTTTTTCTTAGTTAGCAGACCATAAAACTGGCCTGCTGAGGGAAGGTTATTAATTATTAAAGAATGCGAAATGAGGGATAATTTTTTCCCTTTTTTCTGTTTTTGCCTGATCAACAATTATGCCTGCTTATATGATTTGAAGTGAGGGAGGTTTATTATGCCACTTACCACCTGGCTTATCATCATCGGGGCGATCATTGTTTTTCTGGTTTTAATTGGTCTTCTTCTCTCTGCCCAGTATCGAAAAGTTGGCCCGAATGAGGCTTTAATCATTGCTGGCCGCAAACGGACGGTGACTCTACCTGATGGGAGCAAGATGAAAGTCGGCTACAGATATAAACTGGGGGGTGGAACTTTTGTCTGGCCATTCATAGAAAAGGTCTACACCCTGCCACTGGAGATAATCAGCCTTCAGATTAAAACACCTGAGGTTCTGACTCATGAAGGAATTCCGATTATGGCTGAAGCTTCGGCCCAGGTGAAGGTTGACTCGAACGACATGGCTATCAGGCAGGCTGCTGAACAGTTTTTAGGGACCGGTAAAGAAGGTATCCGCGATGTGGCTATGAATGTCCTGGAAGGGAAAATGCGCGAGGTCATCGGAACGATGACGGTTGAAGAAATTTACCGGGGGAGGCAGGAATTCTCGCGACGGGTGGTGGACATTACCAGAGAAGATCTGGCCAAAATGGGCCTGGTGCTGCTGTCTTTTTCACTCAAAGATATCAGCGACACACAGGGCTATATCGAGGCTCTGAGCAAGCCAGTAATCGCCGCCGCCAAGAGAGATGCGGCTATAGCTCAGGCTGAGACGGAAAAGGAAGCGACGATCAAATCGTCGCAGGCCAGAAAAGAAGCTGAGGTCGCCCGCCTCCAGTCGGAAGCTCAAGTCGCCAAGGCTCAATGGGAAAATGAAGCCAAGAAGGCCGAGTCGCAGGTCTTTGTCAATCAGAAGAAAGCCCAGGCCGATTTTTCCTATGAACTTGAACGCTTCCGGGTTACCCAGGAGATAAAAAAAGAAGAAGCCCGGGTTAAAGAAATAGAAAAAGAAGAAGCTATCAAGCTGGAGGAGCTGGAAATAAAGAGGAAAGAAAAGGACCTCGAAGCCAATGTGCTAAAACCGGCTGATGCCCGCAAGTATCAGATTCAGGCAGAGGCTGAGGCCGAGGAAGCCAGGTTGGTGGCGGAAGGCAGAGGTAAAGCTGAAGCCCAGCGGCTTGAAGCTCAGGTCAAAGCCGAGGAGATAAAACTGCGCGGGCTGTCTGAAGCTGAAGCTATGCTCAAAAAGGCCCAGGCCTGGGAAAAATATAATGAGGCGGCTCTGCTCGAAAGCTTTATTAAGGTTCTACCGGAACTGGCCAAAGCGGTGGCTGAGCCATTATCCAAGGTGGAGAAGATCGTACTGGTGGGTGGTGATAAAGGGACTGGCGCCAGTCAGATTACCGGGCAGATAACTGAGATTATCGCCCAGATGCCGGAAGTGCTGAAGGCTTTAACCGGGGCTGATCTCGGTGAGTATTTAAAGAGTAAGTTCAGCTCAAAGACCGGGGCTAAAGAAAAAACCAAACCAGAATCCGGTCAAACTCAGGGTCCAGCACCTGAGAAAAAATAACGACTGACTGAAACAGGATGGCCATGAGTATCTCAGAACGAGCCACAAAAATAGGTGCTTCTCCGACGCTGAAAATATCTGCCAAGGCCAAGGCGATGAAGGCCGAAGGACTGGACGTCATTGATTTGAGCGTTGGCGAGCCTGATTTCCCGACACCAGCCAATATCAAACAAGCTGGTATCAAAGCTATTGAACAGAATTTCACCAAATACACCGAAAATGACGGCATCCCTGAGCTGAGGAAGGCTGTTTGCCAGAGATTGAAGGAGGACTATGGGCTGGAATACAAGCCGTCGGAAGTACTGGTATCGAGTGGAGCCAAAAATTCTCTGTTCAACCTGATTGAAGCCATCGTCAACGAAGGCGACGAAGTGATTATACCGGCGCCTTACTGGGTAACCTATCCGGAAGGCGTTAGCCTGGTTGGCGGTAAACCGGTCATTGTCGAGACGCGGGAAGAAGATGGCTTTTTGCTGACAGCGGAGAAGTTGCGGGAGGCGATTTCCCCTTCGACCAGGGCCATTATCCTGAATAACCCTTGCAATCCAACGGGAGCAGCTTATAACCGCCAACAGCTGGAAGCACTGGCTGAGGTGGTGAGGAAAGAAGACATTTATGTCATTGCCGATGAGATTTACAGCCGGCTGGTCTATGATGATTTTAAATTTGTCAGCTTTGCCGCACTGGGTGAAGATATCAAGAAAAAAACTATCATCATCACCGGTGTGTCTAAAACCTATTCGATGACCGGCTGGAGAATCGGGTTTGCCGTCGGGCCGGCAGAGATCATCAGCGCCATGTCGAAGGTGCAGAGTCATACGACCTCCAACGCCTGTTCGATCTCACAAAAAGCCAGCGTGGAAGCCCTGACGGGGCCGCAGGCCGAGGTCAACCGGATGGTGGCTGAATTCCAGAGAAGGCGAAATTATGTGCTGATGAAGCTGCAGCAGATGGCCGGGATCAGCTGTTTCCAGCCACAGGGAGCTTTCTATGTCTTCCCGAATGTCAGGTCGTTATATGGAAAAGAGGCCGGCGGGATACAGATCAGGAATTCTTACGGGCTGGCTTATTACCTTCTGAAAGAAGCGAGAATAGCCATTGTGCCAGGCGATGCTTTTGGGGCGGATGATTATATCAGAATTTCCTATGCCACTTCGATGGAGAATCTGGAAAAAGGTCTGGAGAGAATGGCAGAGGCGGTTGGAAAGCTTAAGACGGCCAGAAAAGTTAAGAAGATTTATCTGCAGAATTATGTCACGAAGGTCAGAAAGACAGTGCCGGTGGAGGTGGTGGGCGAGCTGAAGGTCAGGGATGCACTGGTGACGGAAATCGAGAGCCACCTCAGCTATGAAAATTATTATGAGTGGAACGCCAATATCAACGGGACAATTGTTCAGCTGCGAACCAATGTCGGGCATCTATATGATTTCTGGGTGGAAAACTGGTATCCAGGACAGCTGGAGGCCGGGCTGGAACCACAGGTGGTGATTTATGCGGTGGATAATGTGCCGGGAAGAGAGCCGCGAGCCTATTATCATCCAGAGACAAGGACCGGGCTGCTGATCAATACTGATAACTATGGGTCGCTGAGGAAACTAGCGCTGGGCATGGTCATTGATTCAGAGGAACATCTGGGCATAAATGCCATCAGGGGAATGAGTGTTGTGCGGGACGGGAAGAGTCTGGTGCTGATGGGACAGCCTGGAACGAAGAAAACCGAGTTGTTCTTTGAGCTGCTGAAGGGGCCCGGCGTGCAGCCTCAGACAAACGAAATAGTGTTTGTGAGATTTTCAGGCAGCCAGGCAGTGGCCGATAGCGTCGAAAGAAAATTTTTGATACCGACCAACACAGTTGAGCTGGATGAGCGGCTGGCCAAACTTTTTGACCATAGCAAAGGCGAAAATGTCGTGACCAGAAGAGAGGACTGCAGCGACCGGAGCTGTCCCCTTCAGGACGAGTGCCGGCTGGATAAGGGCGCTCCCTATTGTTTCAGGGCATCGAGCGAAGCGCAGGCCATGCTCGATCCAACCTGGCTGGCAGGGAGACACGGATATGCGAGAAGAGCCAGCCTTAAGACGCTGGTCATACTGAGAAACGACCAGGTATCGCCGGCCGTTGTCGAGCTGAACAGAGAGGAGGCACTGCGAATCCTGGAGAGCGGAGAGCCGGGGGGCGCAGTCAGGACAGCGGGAGCCAGGCCACAGCCATTTTTTAACCCGCATCTTCTGGTCATCAATGAAGACAGACTGGCCGGACAGCGGATGTTTTTTAGCCGGCTGCTGGAGCAGGCTCAGGTACGGTGCTATCTCGTAAACAGCGGTCTGGCCACCACCGCTGACCTCTTATCCCTCTTTTAATCGGTGACGTAACACTCCGTCCCTGCTTTCTCAAATTCTATCTCTTTTATTTTCAAGCATTATCAACAAGGTGACGTCAATAAGATTACGTGACGTCAATAAGATTACGTAATGACCATAAGGTGATGACCATAAGCATAAAGCAAAAAGGTGACGTAATACTCTGTCCCTTTTCATATTTTTATCGCCGCTTCTTCCAGGCAGGCCAGGCAGACTTTACATTTCAGCCTGCTTCGGATTCAGCCAGGATATAATGTTTCGTCGCCGCCGGAAAGAGAGGGACAGAGTATCACGTCCCCATGATAACCTTCTTAACTCTGGTCCGATAATCAAGAGGGTGGCCGCTAAAGATAACCAGGTCGGCTAGCTTACCAGGCTCCAGGCTGCCAAGTTTGTCGCCCGCACCGATAATTTCGGCGGCATTAATCGTTATAGCTTTTAACGCTTCTTCTTCGCCGAGCCCACCTCTTACCGCCAGGGCTGCCACCAGCGGCAACTCCTCCAGGGCAGCCAGACCATATTGAGTTTCGCTTTGCAAGGCTATTTTCACCCCGGCTTTATGGAGACGGGCAGCATTGCTTATTTCTACGTTTTCTGTTTCAGTCCTTTTCGGCCCAATCCCCATCGGCCCAACAATAACTGGAATTCCGCGCTTGCTTATTTCCCCGGCGACTAGATAGCCTTCGGCACAGCCCATAAAAACTGCTTTCAGCTTGAACTCATCCACCAACCTGATAGCACCACTGATATCATCTATCCGGTAGCACTCAATAAAAGCCGGGAGCTCTCCCCTCACCACCTTAGCCAGGGCCTCAAGCTTTAAGTCCCGGCGTGGAGGCTGAATGGTGGCCGCACTCCTTTTTTCCTTTCTGGCCGCAGCCAGACTTTCATTATAAGCAGCCCATTGGCCAGCATATTCTCTCGCTTCGAGCAATGCCTGTCTAATCACATAAATATTCCCCATTCTGGTTGATGGCAACCGCCCTTTGCTGCCGAAAGCCTGCTTGGGCCCCTCGCCTATCGAAAACTTGACCCCAGCTGGTGCCAGTATTTTCATTTCGTCCACAGTCTGACCCTTGAGCCGGACCACGGCCGCCTGGCCCCCGATCACCGACCTGCGCCCGGGACAGATAAGCGCTGCCGTAATCCCCGATGTTCTCACCTGAACTATTCTTCTGTCAAAAGGATAAAATCCATCAAGAACATCAAGCTGCGCCACATTCGGCTCGGATAGCTCTTCATTCTCACTCTGTCCTCGCTCGTCCACCAGGCCAAGCGACGAGTGGACGTCAATCAGCCCGGGGAGCACCCAACCTTCTGGTTCATCTATGATTTCAGCTCCTTCCGGGATGGCGAGGTCCTTCCCGACGGCTTTTATTTTGTCTCCCTCGACGATGATCACCCCCTGTTCAATGGGCGGGCCAGTCATAGTCAGAATTCTTCCGGCTTTGATTACCAGTAGCTTTGGTTTTTCTACCTGGGGACCAAAGCTTCGCCCGGCGGTGGGAGCTGCCTGCAATTCTGGATTAAGCAAACCCAGCAAGGTTGGGCCGGGCCAGCCTGCCCTGGTCGCCAGGCTAAGGCTAACCGCCATCACCATTGGCCAGAAAGCCAGAACCCCCGCTGATTTCGCCGCTCTCTTTAAAAAAGGCTGAACTTTAAATTTCAATTTTACTGCTCCCTGCAGCTGGCCTTCATCCCGGCTTACGCCCCGGCTAACCTGCCCGCTTTCTTTTCTACCTCTGTTCTCGCCGGCGATTGACCTTTTTGCTTCTTCCCTGGCCTCTGCCCTTACTTTCGTTACTTTCATTTTTATTTTTGTCTTTATTTTTGTGTCCATCTTAATGCTCAGCCTCGTCCTGTCTCTCTCCACCTCAATCTTTTCCTGATTCATTTTCTGCTTCTGTCTTACTCGATTTGATTCATGATCAGTGTGACCTTTTCCGGTCTTGCTCATTTTTCCTCCAGCCTGTCTTAAATCCCGAAATATCTTAAACTCAAGCCCTCCGGGCAACTGACCTTTACATCGCCTGATGGTGAATAGCCCTCGCCCTTCATCATTTCTTCAATTCGCCATCAACCCGTGGGCTTCGGTAAACTTCCACACCGTCGATAAAAACGCGCAGTGCCTCCTGCCGGACATCAAACAAATCTCCGCTCCAGACGACAAGATCAGCGTCTTTTCCTGGCTCGAGGCTGCCCAGACTTTTTTCGAGTCCCATTAACCTGGCGGGATTAATGGTGATAGCCCGCAGAGCTTCTTCCGGCTCCAGGCCATATTTGACGGCGATTGCAGCCTGACTCCGGAGAAATGGTTGCTGAACAACATCCGCATCGGTCATGATGCAGATCTCAACGCCCTGCCGGTGCAAATAATCTGCCAGGTTGACTGGGCGGTTGTCATCATCGTAGACAATCATTCGGGGGCCAACGACAACTGTCACTTTCTCACGAGCCAGTTCATCGGCCACCTTATAACTTTCCTCAGCATGGGCCAGCGACAGCTTTGAAAAGCTAAATTCTTTAGCCAGCCGGACCGCTGTCATGATATCGTCGGCCTGGTCAACATGAATATGCACCGGTATTTTCCGGTCAAGAACCAGCAGCATGGCTTCCTTTTTCAGGTCGTGGGGAGGCGGGGTGGTCGCGGTTGCCGGATTATTCTTTTTTTCATTTTCATACCTGTCCAGAGCGGCACGATAGTCCGCAGCTTCGAGCATGGCCTGCCTCACCAGAAAAGCTGTGCCCATTTTGGTCATCGGCATCTGACCCTTCTGGGCATAGGCCGCTTTCCGCCCGAGAGCCATTTTCATGTCAGCCGGGAAGAGGATGCACATGTTATCCACCGTTCCGCCCCGAAGTTTGAGAACGGCCGATTGCCCACCGATAACATTGCCGGAGCCAGGTCGGACCACGGCCGTCGTGACACCTTCGGCTACTGCCTGCCGGAACTGATTTTTATCGGGGGCAAGCCCCTCCGGGTGAATCGAATCAATAATCCGAAGCTGGGGAGTAACTGGATCGGTCATTTCATTGTCTTCAGTGACACCACCACTGGGCCCGAGCCCGAGATGCGAGTGGGCATCAATCAGTCCAGGAGTGATAAGACACCCGCTAACATCAATAACTTCAGCTCCGGCCGGAATCTGCGGATTTTCACCAATCTCAAAAATCTTACTGCCTTTGATAACAATTGTGCCGCGCTCATAATTCTTATTGCCCGAAGTTAAAAGCCTGGCCCCTTTAAGAACAAGAACCTTGTCATTATCAGCCCCAGCCGCAGCGGCCGCCTGCGCCTGAGCAACTTTTACTAAAATAAAAAGAGGCGAAGACAGAAGAAGCGAGATCAGCATAAAGCAGAAAATCCCATGGACGGACCACCGGCCTGATGATCCGGTCGGCGCTGGTAGATTTTTTGATGGCCATCGCCTCGACTCTCCTTCATTAATTCCTTTTAGCTCCATATCTTTATCACTCCTCATTGAGTCCTGACTTACTATGGCTGCCTGCAGGTGACGGCAAGCTTGTCCAATTTTATTAAATTCCAGCCAGGCAGGCAATCAGTTGGTGACGGTGACGTAACACTCCGTCCCGGGGACGGAGTGTTACGTCACCGTGATAGTCTGAACTACCTGGGAGAGGAGGGCGGGGATGTCGGCCACGGTCCTGCCTGCCGTCTCGACCGGCGGGTGAAAAATCACTTTTATTTTCCCTTTCCGCGCGAATATCCTTCCCCTTGGCATCAGTTCAAATGTCCCTTTAATCGTGATAGGAATAATCGGCACCTGAGCCGCAATGGCCAGAAAAAATCCCCCTCGCTTAAATTGATGCAGCTTTCCGTCGTTACTCCGCGTCCCCTCCGGAAAAATCAAGAAAGAGTAACCCTTCTCTTTCATAGCCTGGACAGCCTCATCAATGCTTCTTTTCCCGCTACTCATACTTTTTTTATCAACCGGCACAAAGCCAATAAAGCGCATGGCCTGCCCCACCACTGGAATTCTAAAAATGCCTTTTTTGAGGATCACCCTCACCCGCTGCGGTATGACATAAAACAACAGCGGTCCATCCAGGAAGCTCACGTGATTGGCCATAAAAACATAGGTCTGGTCTGGATCCACGTTTTCAAGTCCTTCTACCTCTACCTTGAGACCCAGTATCCACCGACTCACTCCCATCGCCCACTTACCTATATCCAGAACTGGGTCCTTTTTCCCCAGCACCCAGAAAATGAGAAGTACCGGCGTCAGGAGAATAATCGCCACCAAATAAAAAACAAGCAGTATTATCGTCCGCATTTTATCCAACCACGCTTATTCACTTCAGCTCTTTACCAGCTATAAACCTAAATCAGTAATCGATTCGAAGCTTAACCTGTCTGGTCTCCTCTTTAGCAGTTTACCAGAAATTCTCACCACGTCCTTGCTATCAATTGACCTTCAAGACTTAATTATAATCATAGCCGAATATTCTCTCTTTTGACAGCTGGCTGCCACCACGATAGAATTTCAAGAGCAATAAAACTTCCAGGAGGAAACAAAATGACCGCTCTCGGCAAGTCTCTGGTAGTTATCTTCGGGATCATTAACCTCTTGCTCGTCATCTTTCAGGTCAGCACAGGCAAGAGGTGGCTTAAGGTCAACTTTAAATGGCATCGTCGCCTCGGCGTTGTTCTCCTCATCACGGCCATCATCCATGCGGTCTTAGCCGACCTGGCCCTTTGATTTCCCGTTGATTCGGAGCCCCATCTGGCGAAGTCATTCACTTATCAGCCTACCTGCCGGCGAATCTTCAATCTTCTGTGTCCTGAGTTTATTTAACACTGTGATTATTTCCAGACGTAGCAGATAGCAGCTTCTGGCTCCCGGCCCGTTTTACAACATGATCTTTATTGGCCGCCCTGGCCGCCGCTCCCCCCGCTCCACAGTCCAGTCCTTTTCTATTCCTCGCCATTCGTTACAATCCGTTCTAATTCTTTCCGTTTTTTCTAATTCTTTCGAGATTTTGAACCTCCGCCGACATTACTGATTAAATTATCCGCGGCAGAAGGATATAATAAAAGCAGGATTTGAGATACTTCGTAAGGATTAGGTGTCTGCACAAAAAGAATAGGCCGAACAACGCCATGATTGAAATAACTGAATTAATCGAAATACCACCGAATCCTCGCAGTCATATTCCTTATTTTCGTCTTTGTTTTATTTTTATTGTCAAAAAATGAAAACGAAAAGGGGGACATAAATACCCCTGCGTCCGGAAAAAATCGTCGAAATTTAGATATGCAAAATGCGGAAAACCAGGCCGATGAAAGCTGAAAGTCACCCTGAAAAACAAAAAATAGTTGGCATCTCCTGTTTTTCCCGCTATTGTTTATAGGATGTTAGAGATGGCCAAACGGCACATTTTTTCTGGGTTGAACATTTTCTGGAGAATGATCCTGGGCTATCTGGTGGTTATCTTCCTGGTGGTAGCCATCAGTGCCTACTCCATCCTCAGCCTGAATAAGATTAATCGACTGGCCAGCTCCATCCTCTCCATTGACGAGCAGGTGACTGACCTCGAAAAAAAGATGACTGACTCTCTCCTCGCCCAGGCTCAGAACGAGCAAAAGTATCTGGTGACCCGAGATGAATCATATCTTAATCTCTATCTATCCCAGCAGCAGGACTTTATCGAAAACTTTACCCGCCTGACCCCTCTCCTCAGTTCGCCCGAAGAGCTGACCTTAAAAGAAAAAATTCAGGAACTTTATTCGCTGTATTCCTCCAGGGTGGAAGAGCTGATGAACCCCTCTGCCACACCCACCACCTCATCGACGTCCAGCGCCAGCTCCGCCCCCTCTGCCCCGTCGCTACCTCCCACATCCACGCGCCGCTCCGCGCCCTCCACATCCTCCGCATCCTCCCCATCCTCCACGGCCTCAATACCTGTCTCCACTTCTTCGCCTCTCTCACCGGCCGGTGACCGCTCTCCCGAAAGCCCCGCCCCGCCTGACAACGATCCCAAGGCTCTTGTTGACGAACTGACCTTCTCCCTCGAAAAATTGATCGCCCTGCGCCAATCGATCATCAACTCCAAGATGATCGAACTGCAGCAAATGGGCAGCCGCTCGGCCTTTATCATTCAAACCTTAGTGGTGGCCAGCCTGGTCCTGGGCGTCATTCTGGCTTTCTTCCTGACCCGCAGCATCAGCCGGCCACTCCGTCAGATTGAAAAAATGACGGAATACATCGGCCAGATGAATTTTGATTATGAGCTTGACGTCCATTCGCCCCGCGAACTGGCTCAGCTGGCCCAGTCTTTCAGCCAGATGGCCGACCGCCTGAAAGAAATAGATGAGATGAAAAACAATTTCATTTCCCACGTTTCTCACGAACTCCGCACCCCTCTCACTTCAATTAACGAAGCCAGCGACCTGCTCCTCGATCGCGTCGCTGGCGATATCACCAGCCGTCAGGAGCATCTGCTGCAGATCATCAAGCAGTGCACCCAGAGATTGATCAAAATGGTCAACAACCTCCTCGACCTATCCAAGATGGAAGCGGGCATGATGAACTATGAATTTGTCAAAGCCAGCATTAATCAGATTATTCGCCACAGCCTCGAGGAAATAAATCTCCTGGCCACCAGGAAAAATATCCGCCTCGAAGTTCAGATCGAGGACAATCTGCCACTGCTAAAAATGGACGTCGAGAAAATGCAGGTGGTCATGGATAACCTGCTGAGTAACGCCATCAAATTTACTCCCGAAGGTGGCACGGTCCGAATTGAAGCCCGCCTGGTGAGAAAAAAAGACAGGTTGTCTGGAGCTCAGGAGACCAGCTACCTGGTGGTCAGTGTCTCTGACACTGGACCCGGCATTCCCCGCGAATATCAGGCCCTCATCTTTGAAAAATTCCAGGGAATTAATACCGGCCGAACGGCTGAAAGTCGGGGAACCGGTCTGGGCCTATCCATCGCCAGCCATATTGTTAAAGCCCATGGTGGAAAAATCTGGGTGGAAAGTACCGAAGGCCAGGGCAGCACCTTCTCTTTTTCCCTGCCCCTGTCGGCTACCGAATCACCATCTTCCCCCTCTACCCGAGAAAAAGAAGGAGAAAACCAATGAGCACACCTATCCACTTTAGCCCGCTTAAAATCCCTCCCCTGAAAAAATCAGCCAGCCTTCTACCTCGCGTCGCAGCCATCCTTCTCATCCTTATTATTTTTGTTAATTGCTCTTCGCTTTCTCCTTCTCCTCAGCAAAAGGAATTTAATGTGCGCCTGGCCCGGGCTCAGTATTTTTTAAACCGCGGTGATTATCAAAGAGCCAGCCAGGAATATGAACAGCTCCTGGCCCAGTACCCAACCAATCCTTCGCTGGATAAAATCCTTTTTTCTCTTGGCCAGCTTTACGGTCAGCCTGATAATCCCCAGCGCGATTTTAAAACCTCATTTTCCTATTTTGAGCGATTAAAAACTGAGTTTCCTGGAAGTAGCTACACCAAACAACTTCAGCCCTGGCTCAACTGGCTCCAGGAAATTATCTCCCTCGAAGATAAGATCGATTCTCTCCAGACCGAGATTATCGCTCTCGAGACCGAACTAAAAAAAGTCACAGCTGAAAAAATTGAAACCGAGGCGACTTTGACGGCAGAAATCTCCAGACAAACAAAAGAAATAAGCGAGCTGGAAAATAAAATACGCCAGCAAAATGCCCTGATCGACAACCTCAAAGGCCAGCTGGAAAAAATCAAGGAGATTGATGTCCTGACCGAGAAAAAAGCCCAAAAAAGATAAGGAGGAGGCCCTCATGGCCGATGAAAAGATTTTAGTCGTTGACGATGATGTCAATATCCTGGAGGTGATAAAAATCAGGCTGGAAGCTGAAGGTTACCAGGTGACGGCCGTCGAATCAGCCGAGGAAGCCCTGGCTAAAGCCCGCGAAGAATTTTTCCATCTGGCTATTACTGACCTGAAGCTGGGCTCATCCGACGGTATTGAACTCATGGAAAATCTCCTGCTGATTAATCCCGACATGCCGGTTATTATTCTGACCGCCTATGGAACTATTGAAAACGCTGTCCAGGCCGTCAAAAAAGGTGCATATAGCTATTTGACCAAACCGTTCGATCACAAGGAGCTAAGCCTCCAGATTAGAAATGCTCTGGAAAAACAAAGACTTATGGCGCAGATCCGAGATCTCGAAACAATCATTCAGGATAAATACAACATCAGCAACATTGTCGGCAAAAGCGACAAGATGAAGAAGGTTTTTGAACAGGTTGGTCAGGTAGCTAAAACCGACTTCACAGTTTACATCTATGGCGAAAGTGGCACCGGCAAGGAACTGGTGGCTAAAGCCATCCATTGTAACAGTCTGCGGGCAGCTAAACCCTTTGTTGCCGTCAATTGCGGTGCCCTGCCTGAGACGCTGCTGGAAAGCGAGCTCTTTGGACATGTCAAAGGGGCTTTTACTGATGCCCATCAAGCCAAAAAAGGCCTGTTTGCCCAGGCTGATAAGGGGACTATCTTTCTTGATGATATTTCTGAGGCCCCACCTTCGCTGCAGATAAAGCTCCTGAGGGTTCTCCAGGAGCAGGAAATCAGGCCAATTGGCAGTGATATCACCCAGAAGGTTGATGTCCGGGTGATTGTCGCCACCAATAAGGATCTGGCCAGGGAAGTTCAGGAAGGAAGATTCAGAGAGGATTTGTTTTACCGGATTCATGTGATTCCGATTTATCTACCGCCGCTGCGTGAGAGAAAAGAAGATATCCCGCTTCTGGCCGACTACTTTCTGAAAAAATACAGCCAGGGCCTGAACAAGAAAATTGAGGGCATCTCGGCTGAGGCCATGCGCAAAATGATGCTCTACGACTGGCCAGGCAATGTCAGAGAACTGGAAAATAAAATAGAGTGCGCCGTCGCCCTGTGCAAAAAACCAATTATTACGCCGGAAGATATTTTCCTTCCAAGCGGAGACGAAGAAGAACAGATTAAAGCTCTGGAGGAGGCCAGGCTGGAATTTGAGAAAGAATATCTCATCAATCTGCTGAAGATAAATAAGGGCCATGTAGCCAGAGCAGCCAAAATGGCTAAAAGGCAGAGATCTGACCTTTACTATCTCATTAAGAAATACAATATCAACCCGGCTGATTACCGTTAAGATCATAAATCAACATGGAGACCAACCCGCCGGGCAATTCCGCTCAGAGAATTCCGATCAAGGAATAGCAGTTCGGCCATTGCTGCCCGGTAATCCTGGTAATTTTGGCCTGGCCATCGAAGTTAGCCAATCCGGCGGTCTGTCCGTAGCGATCTGGTAGTACCGTCAGGCTATCCTCAGCTCGGATTAAGGCAAAAAACAAAAATCGGATGAGGCATGGACCAGGGGGAAGGATGAAGTGTCTAAATTTTTAGACAGAGCTGTTAAGCCATCCTTTCGCCTGAGAAAGTCTTAAAAGCAAGCTTTTTCGGCCACAATTTGTGTCTAAAAGTTTGGAAAAAGCTGGCCTCCAAACTGGCAAAGTAGCCGTTTCCATACCCGCCTATATCCAATTGATTTTAAACAAGTTATATAACTTAAAAACATTTTTTTGGTCATCACGAGAGGTCTGGCACAAATCCCGCTTTATTAAGGGGTTGAAAGGAGGTTTCAATGAAAACCTTAACTAAACTAATGGTTCTGGTCCTCAGCCTGGGCCTCATTGGCTCGGTAGCCATGGCCTCTCCAAATCCGGAGAAAATTACAGGCACGGTGGCCGCAGTTGACACGGCAGCCAAGACCCTGACCGTCAAAGCTGACCAGTCCGGTCTGGAGTACGTTCTCCAGGTGGATGAAAACACCATTATCAAAAAGGGCGACAAAGAGATCTCACTGGCTGAGATAGTTGTTACCGATCCAGTCGAAGTGGAAATGCAGAATAACAAAGCTATATCTATTACCGTTATTGTGAAGAAGTAAAAGAGGAGGAGTTGGGCTGGCCAGGGTAAGGAAGCCCTGCCCAGCCCGCTTTATGGCTATGGTTGAAGTCAGCGAAAGGCAGTACGGGGAGAGAGTGCCTCTGATAAGCTTCTGGCTTATTTCTCTCCCCGTCCCCTTTTTTCAACTTAGATCGGTTTAAGGGTGTGGATTCATAGTGAGAAAGGAGAAATAAATAAATGAAAAGAAATCGAGTTCTTCCGGTTCTCGCCCTGGCTATTGTCATCGTCTTTGTTTCCAGTCAGAGCTGCGCCACCAAAAAATTTGTGAAAACAGAAGTGGGAGCATTGGATCAGCAGGTAAAAGAGGTTAAGTCAGCAGTGGATGAAAACACCCGCACTATCCAGGCACACGAAGAAAAACTGGCCAGTCTGGGCTCGCTCATTACCCAGCAGGGCTCGGAGTTAAAAAATGTTGAAACCAGCCTGGAAGAGGTTCGCCGAATTGCCCAGGGCAAATTAATCTTTACGGAAGTTTTGAAAAATGACGAAGTAAAATTTGCCTTTAACCAGGCGGAACTTACACCTGAAGCTAAAGCCAGACTGGATGAATTCGTCCAAAAACTCATTGAGCTTGACCGCGGCCTCTATCTTGAAATTCGAGGCCACACCGATAATACCGGCCCGGACAGCTGGAATATGACGCTGGGCAAGATGAGGGCCGAGGCGGTCAAGGATTATTTGTACCGTCAGCACCATATTCCTCTCCACCGGATGGAAGTCATCAGCTTCGGAAGTTCCGTACCGGTGGCGGACAACAGCAGTCGTGAAGGAAGAGCTGCTAACAGACGGGTAGAAATACTGGTTTATGAATAAGCCAGTTCCTCCTACACACGGGCTGCCACGATCAGCCAGCCGTCGCTTAAGATGCCTGGCGATGGTTGCCCTCTGGAGTGTGGCGGCAGCCTCCGCGCTGCTTTCACTCGCCGGCTGTGCGGCCGGGCCAAGTGCCCCTAAGTCGCTGCCGCCGCCTCCATCCTCCGCTTGCCGTCCCGGGCCCTGGGAGACAACTTATGCTGTCTATGACCCTGCCCTTTTTGGACCGGAAGTACCGCTGGTCCAGCTAATTAAGGACTATGGACTCAAGCTCAAAAAAGGCAAGCTGAAAAAGGCGAGGATTCTTATCATCAAATCGCAGCGGCGGCTTGAACTCTGGGTTGGAAAAAAGATGGTTAAGGCCTACCGTATCCAGCTCGGGCAAAACCCGGTCGGGCCGAAAATGAAGCAGGGGGATAGCCGAACGCCTGAGGGAGAATATTTCATCTGCGAACACCGGCCATCAACCTACCACCGGGGCTTGCTGATTTCCTACCCAAATGTTCAGGATGCCAGGAGAGGATTGGAGGCAGGCTTAATCAGTCAGAAACAGTTCGACGAGATTAAAGCTGCCATCAAAGAGGGAAGATGCCCGCCTCAGAATACTAAATTGGGCGGACTGATTTTGATCCACGGTCAGCTCCCGGAGTACACAGCAGATTTTGAAAGAAAGCAGAAAGCCAGACCCGGCTCACTTCGCCCGGGACTCGAAGCCGGTGATGCCAATCCCGCCGGGATTCGCGAATTTCATGATTGGACCAATGGCTGCATCGCCCTGTTCAATCCGGACATTCGTGAGCTCTATGAGTTTGTCCCGGACGGAACGCCGGTAACCATTGTGGCTAACGGTCCAGTCACCGCCCCTCGGAAATAAGGCGGAAATAGGGACACATTCTATATTTCTTAATTTTTTCCCCCTTAGCTGTCATACTTATGTCATATTTACATAATCGTTAATAGACGGATGCTATATTAACATTTCGGCATCAAAATGTAAATAAGGATTTTGGCTCAAATTTCTCCCCCTGTCCTCCAACCGCGGACCATCGGCCGTTAATTTGGTATAGATTTTCTCGTGAGGCAACGAATCAGCCGGTAACCAACCTTTAAACGAATCCCTTAGAATCAGGCCGCTGTCTGGTAATCTGGCTTGGAAGGCTCTTTTCCAGTGCCCGGTTTATATATTTCTTAAAAAGCTTTCATATTATGAAAGGAATGTAAGAATCATATCAATTCGGTGCGCCAATCGGACTGGGGTGAAGTACCACATAGTATTATGGGGTATAAGCAGGCAGGAAATCAGGCACAGAACATCAGACAAAAATAGGGAATATAAATTGTGCTCCCACTTACCCCCGCATTTTCCCAGCTTTGGCAGTTAATTAAGCATTAAATATCAAGATTAAATTGAGGATCATCAGACCTCAGAAGCTTATTAATCAGATCAATAAACTCTGTAGCCGTTCTTAAAGCTGATTCCGACTATGAAATCTTCATAATTCGTCATGACTCCCAACCAAAAATATCTTTGGACTGTTGAGAAGTTCCTTAATAAAAGAGTCTCCTTCTTTCCTTTTTTTCTCAAATTCAGACCGGCTAAAGATAACATAATTGATTTCTCTTTTAAGCAAGTCTTCGGCCTTCTTAATCTCGGTTACCAGAGAATCCTCATCAGCCCTGCCAACAATAAGCAGGTCAATGTCGCTTCCAGGGCGCTCTTCGGCTCTGGCCAGGGACCCGTAGATGAAAGCAATTTCTATCCCCTCAACCTTTGAAAGCATTTCTTTTAGCAGGCCTGTAGCTCCCACTGTCTTAAGCACAATGCTTTTTAGCTCATCAAACAACGGGTATGACTTATTAAGAGAATAGAAGACAAGATTTCCTCTTCTGGAAGAAATGAAGAGGCCCTCTTTTTCCAGGCGCAATAATTCTTTCCTGATCATGGCCACCGGAATCGAGAGCAAGCGCTCGAGTTCCCTTAAGTAGTAGGCCGAATCCGGGTTGGTAAAATACAACCTGAAAAGGGCCGCTCGTGTCTTAGACCTGAAGATATTTGTGATATCCATCTGTTACCCTTTTAGGTTACATATGTAACCTATTATGGTTACGCCGTCAAGAAAAATAAAAAAATAGGAAATATAGATTGTGATTATGATTGCTGGCCATTCACTCGAATCTATATATTGCCGCCTAACACGGCGAATAGTTGTCTGACTCTGTTCTTTGAAAACCTATTATGATACTCTTCGGGGGGGGCGCGCATAGTTGTCCCCACTTTTCTTCACTCAACCATGCTCATATCATTCAGCTTCATTCCTTAGATCCGGGATGATTAAATATCCTTCCTGATCATTGCCTATGGCTTCATACATTCCCACCAGATAGAAATAACCGACGAGTGCCGAGGTGAGGGCATCAATTTCATCATGGATGATTCGCTCTTCACCCGGACAGAGTTCTATCCCCATGTTCATTAAATCTATTTTTAACTCCTCTAAATCAACGCGTTTTCGCGGGAATCTCAGGATATCCTGAGCCGAGCCAGGATAGCTCTCTATTACCATAAACCCGTTTTCTCGAAAGATCCTGGATAACCTGATACCTCTGGCCGTAAGTCTTTGCATACTTTGAATCAGACAGGGATAAACAGGCACGCCTCTTTTTATCAAAATCCTTTCACACTCCCTCAAAATGCCATGTTTTCTGCATTCGCATGAATCGCTGGTGCAACATCTGCCCCGGGGTAGACTGAGGGGTGAATCGATCGATATTATCGTAGGATTGGCAGTAATCGCGGCTGAGATAATTTCTTCGTCCGTTCTCGCCGTCTCCAAATATGCTTTCCCTTCCTCAAGGATACAAATACCTGAAGCCTTGTTTTCAGAACCTGATAAATCTATTCCAACCGATAGCGGCTTATGGCCATTTTCCTTTATCTGATTTATTAAGCTGGCTACTTTGATTTCTTTGCTCTTTATTTTACTTCTATCAAGGCAGAGTAAAGTCTTATTATTCGCCTGAATTTCCAGCTCATTATTGCACCTGCTTATACTGATCTCGGGCACAGCCACGCTGGAAGGGGCGAGATTATAATCAATTTCTTTTCTCTGAGAGCCATCGAACAGCTTTTGGAGGCCAGCGCCATTCTCGATTTTCATTTCAGGCGGGATATTTCTCTCAATTTTCTTCAGGTAGCAAAATTGCATAAGTTTCTCTAAGTTTACCGTGTCATAAATGTTATACAAGACTAACTTTCGCAGCGCCTCATCATCTCCTTTCAGAAATCTGGTCCATAATACAGCTGCTTCCCCGCCGCTGATTTTTTCTACGGCGCTATCTCTTTTTATGCCCAGCATTCTCTCTATATCTTTTAGAGAACCGTTAATCCCCAACGACCTGAGCAAATACCTTAAATCAATATGAACAGGAGGGATCTCAATCCTGGGAAATTCTTTTTTTATAAATCTCAAGTCAAATAATTTTCCGTTAAAAGTAACAATAATCTGATAATTCTGCAGGTAATCCACTATATCGCTCAGATTATTATCCTTCATAAAAATCTTAATATTGTGACCATCATAAGTGCCGATGAGGGTTATCACATCATAGTGTCGTGATAAACCTGTAGTTTCTATATCAAGAAATAAAGTTTCGTCACGGAAATCTTTATATAATCTCCAGCTTTCTTCTCGAGGTAAATTCTCGGCAAAAAACGAGGAATCTTTTCTATCGAGGGCCTCTCTCCCCAGCTTCAGGTAATCTTCAATAATTCTTTTTTTAGTTTCATTCAGGACAGGGGCATCGGTTTTTTTAAAATCGTCCCAGGTTAAGATGCCACTTTTCCACAAATATTCTTCCGTCTTTTCACCGATTCCTGGAATGAAAATGAAACTACTGGTAATCATACTGTCGCTCCTTGCTGCAGGCGCAATTCGATGATTCCGGTCAGCGATTGTAACGATCCGCTTCTAATGATCACCACCAAATCTCCAGATCCCATCAAAAACTAATCCGGACTTTATACCACCGCCTATATTATAAATATATTATCTCTCTGACTGAAAGATAGGGAATATGGACTGTGTCCACATTTTTTGTTAAGCACCAAATATTATTTGTTTATGAGAAAATTCTTTCTCTTCTGCCGTCTTCAATTGTATAATAGTTAGCCAAAACATCAAGGGCGGCTACAGACTATGTTCACGTCAGGCATTTATCAACATCTTAATTTAATTTCTTTTTAATAATGCGGTATAAAAATGGAATTTAAACCTGATTCTGAACTCTTAAAAAAAGCTCTTCCGGATATTGAAATAATTCGTTTTGTCGCTATGGGTGGGTACAAGGCAGTCTATGAGGCTATTATAAACGGTAAGAAAGAAGCATTAAAGGTAGCCTATATCCCTCGTGAAGATGATCGCTCAGAAGAAGTGCCTGACACTCTGTTGAGAATCAAAAGAGAAGTTGAGTCTTTAAATCAGTGCAAATGCCCATATTTAGTGAGACTCGGTTCACTGAAGCCCCAATGGCATATTATTGGATTCCATAATTATATTGTCTATTCAGAAGAGTTTTTAGAAGGAAAGTCTTTAGCCGAATTGATTAAAAGTGGATTTAAACCGACCTTTGATCAATGCAGGAAACTTTTATTATGTTTTCTATATGTAATAAAAGAATTGAAAATGAATAAGCTTATTCATAGAGATATTAAACCTGCTAATGTCCTTGCCTTAGATGATCCTGACCGGCCTTATGTTGTTTTAGACCTGGGTATAGCATTCAAACTTGATAGCACAGCTATTACTAGAGACCCAAATGCTGTTTTGGGAACTTTGCCATATATGCCTCCAGAAACATTCACTGAGAATTTTCACCAACAAATAGATTTTAGAAGCGACCTTTACTCGGCCGCTTTAACCACATACGAATATGCGTCAGGCACTCATCCTTTTATTCAAGGGCAAAGAAGTGATCCATTTATACTCCAACGAATCCTAAAGATAACTCCTAGCTCCCTATATAGCCATAGACCTGATTTTCCTGGATCATTTTGTCAGATGATAGACCAACTTATCAAAAAGATACCAGCCTTACGCCCTTCTAACATAGATGATTTAATAAAAAAATTGGAGGCTTTATAATGAAATTATATGCTCAATGTGGACATGCCCCAGCGGATAAAATTAATCGTGGGATTGAACTTGGTTTAGTAGATGGTGCGATCCTGAGTCCCCGATATTTGACTCCCGATAACGCGTCACAGATTGCAAGTGAACTAAAACAAATAAAAAGTCATATTGATGTCCTTCTCGATCCTGAATTTTACGCAACAAGATACGTTGGCACTCCCAACGCTCAATTGCGTTATTTAGAAGAATGGCCATATTTTATAGACACCAAAAGAACTGATCTTTTAATTAATAGCCATCTAGTAGATGAAATATTGCAAAATTCTTTTAATGCTCAAAAAGATATAGGGTGCACGCAACTAATAGCTCCAAATATATATATCGGGAATTCTTTTGACTCAATTGACGCTGCTATTGCTATTTCGTTCATAAATAAAGCTAAGCCGGTTGCCGAAAGGATGCAGGCAAATCTTCCTGTTTATGCAACAGTTGCGGCCCACCGAGACGCTATTATTCACCACAACAACTTTATAAGCTTCCTCAGCACCCTGACGGCTTTGGAATTTCCCCCTGATGGTATATATTCGCTGGTAGGAGGCGGATCCGCAGATGAACGCGCTGGGACCGTCCGCTCGGAGGTTATCTCACCAGACGTAATTGCAGGCTGGATGCTTTTAAACCACAGTCTTTCGCTTAACGGGATCAGAGTTATTAATGGCTTCTCAGATATTTTGACTCCATTCTTGGGAGCTGCTGGTGGATACGCAGGAGCAACTGGATGGTGGTCAAATCTACAAGTCTTTTCTATGGGACGATATATTAAAGGCCCAGCTGGTGGACAATCTCCTTTATTAAAATATTTATGTTTGAAACTGCTTAACAGAATATCCGTCAATTCACTAAAAGCATATATTGAGCTCATACCAGACATACTAAACAGCCTTCCTACAGACGCTTATTATAACGGAAGAGAACCAAGCCGAACTGAAGAAGCGCTTCAATCGTGGGAAGCAATTAAATTTATGACAGATAATACTATATCTAATAACATCGGAGAAAGCCTTGAAAGGCTCGAGAACCGGATAGTCACTGCTGAAAGTTATTACAGAAGATTGAACGAACTTGGATTTTCTGAGGGTTTTGAATCCAATATTGAATACTTACAATGCCTAAAAGACAGCCTCATGGCTTTTGAGAGATTGGCAGAACTTTAGAGGCATTGGCCATTTTCTGCAAAGCTTTTACTGTGTGTTTCATTTGGATTGTAGAAGAAGGTCGCGGCGAATAATAAGCTATTATTTTCTTTGATGCCGGATTAAAAGACCACAGCCCAACATGAATTTTCTTAAACGTTTCAATATACCTTAAGGCATTCGAGACCTTATCCGCCGGTAGCACAAGTATGGCTGCATTGGAGAAAAAGCGGTATCTATGGGCCTGTATCATCCCTTTTCTCCAATTGTCGAGCTTGACTTCGAAAGCACGGATAGTTGGCTTAAAATTAAGCAAAAATTCTTCAGCCGATACCAATTTGCCGTGATTTAAATCAAGTCTTGATTCCCATGATATAGATACAAGGTCGGCAATACCAAACCCGTTGACCGATACTTGCCGAACACAGACAATATTGTCCTTTCTTGACTTTTGATGAACAGCCAGTTGCCGTTCTATATAAGACCTGGCAAATTGAATCGTGAACCACTCTTCCTCATTGAGCAATCCGCTCAGGCGGCCTGGCAAGTTTAGCTCAGGTTCATGAAACCTTACTTTCGGTATGTTATCCAAGACATTCATTCCCGGCATGTATCTAAAATACAAGATTTATAATTATTTTGCAAAGTCAAAAAACGGCTTTAGATAATGATAAACGGTACTCCTTTCAGAAGTTGAATGGCAGAGCAATAGATAATTGATCTGGATAGCCTTTAATAGTATCATTTCTACCTTAAACTGAAGGGAAAACATTGGTATCTTTTCGCTAACGGGAGGATTCCTTTTGAATAATGACTTTAATATGGAGTTCTATAAAAAGGACCGCCAGAAATATACTGATGCCATATTAAAATCGCCAAGCAAAAAGAAATTGGTGATCGCTGGCCCCGGAACAGGAAAAACATATCTTTTTAAATCCTTGCTTGGCGCAGTAAGGTGTAATTCAAGCGAATCCGGTCTTGTCCTTACCTTTATAAAGAACCTTGTTCGCGATCTTAAAACAGAACTGGACGGACTGGCTCATGTCTCAACGTTTCATGCTTATTGCAAATTCATATTATATACTTTTAAAAATCGTAGGTTCGAATATTACCCACATATTCTCGAAGTGATAGCAAAGGATTTTGATATGCTTGGTCAGCGAAAATGTAACAAAGAAGATATCGAGAAAGCCTTTTTAGTCTAGAAGACAAGGACTTAATAAAATCAACTATAAAGATTGGCGATTATTATAATGCGGGTGGCCATACTGATAGTGTGTATCGAGTTATCAGATTCTTCGAGTCTCATCCAGAGAAAATACCTGACTACCCCTTAGTAATTTTTGATGAATATCAGGACTTTAATTTTCTAGAAACAAAGTTAGCCCGACTTCTCTATAGTAAGAGCCCGGTGCTGATCGTGGGCGATGATGATCAAGCACTCTATGGCTTTAAACAAGCCTCACCAGATTATATAAGGCAGTTAGCCCAAAACCAGGACTTTCAAAGATTTGAATTACCGTATTGTTCAAGATGCACAGAAGTTATAGTCGAGGCTATGACGAAAGTTATAAGTAAGGCTAAAGTGATTGGTCGGTTGAAGAATAGAATTGACAAGCCCTTTAAGTATTTTCCTCCCGATAAACATGCTGATAGCCAGGCTAATCCGACTATCATAAATGTAAACTGCTCGGTAGAACGGAAAAATTGCAGGTATATTGGCAAATATATTGCCAAAGAAATATCTGGAATTCCTACGCCTTATATTCAGGAATCAAAACAATTGGGTGAGCCGACAGTGTTGATTATAGGCCCCAAACAATTCCTTAATGGCGTGAAAATTGAGCTGAGCAAGAATTTTGTTATTGGCCAGGAGGAACAACAAGAGGAAATGCTAAGTATCTTAGATGGATATAGGATGATAGGAAACAATCCGAAATCTCGCCTGGGCTGGCGCATACTACTTCATTTCGATCCATATGGCAATTCCGAAAACATAATATCTAAAGCGATATCTAATAATGAGGACATTATTGATTCCATTGTTTCAAGAAAATACATATCTAAGCACTATCAAATATCGAATATAATCAAAAAGATTATTTCTGGAACTGATTTGACTGCAGAGGAGTGTGAAAAGGTGGAAACGGGCACTGGCCTAGCTTTAGAGGAAATAAGAAACGCTTTATCTAATGCCGACAAAGAAAATTCTCCAACACCCGGACAGCCTCCGGGTGGTGAAGCTCTCTTGCCCGATATTCGTTGCACTTCTTTTGAAGGTTCAAAGGGCCTGGCCGCTCAGTATATATTTATTCTGGGAGTTAACGAAAGACATTTTCCTCAAAATAATCCTCCAAGTAACAAAGATATATATAGACTAATTGTTGGCCTGACAAGAACTCGTAAAAGGTGTTATATGATCTCATGTAATCACTTTGGCAGTAAAAGGTTGAACCCATCCATTTATAAAACATGGCTAGGAAAAGAGCTATCTAGAGAAATTTATGTTGATAAAGTCTATATCGACGGATTGGCTAAATAAAAACAAATGGAGGTACATCTATGAGCAGGCACAGGGTATATTCTTGTCTTGTTCAAGCAGTTAAAAAGGGCACAATTAAAGAACTATTTACGGTGGCAGATTTCCAAAAAGCATGTCCTGGATTTGGCAAAGGTACTTATAAGGCCTTTCTATACAAACATCGGATTGGCAATACACGACAGAATTCAGAATTATTCGAGTTGGTGAGCCCAGGAAAATTCAAGTTCGTTAAGCCTTTTAAATATGGTCTTTGATAAATGCAATGAATTGTCAGGCCAATTCGTATTCCAACACAAGTCGGCCGGGTATTCCGACGAGAAGCCAGCCAATTTTTGGGTCGTAATTGGAACGGGTGGCCGGGATGGATTGGAAAGGTTGTAGCGCTGGGTAATCACAGATGAAAGGGGTATTCTATGCCTCGAAAGGAGACTTAGATGCCAGCGGAGAGATTACCGATGCGAAGGATTATAGAGATCATACGATTGAGCAGGGATTGAGGGTTATAGGCCCGGCAGATTGGCCGGCGTTTGAAAGTAGCGCGGAGTACCGTGGGGGAGTAGTTAAGGAGAGCCAGGGCGGCAGGGCTGACTTGGCCCATGCCCGAAAAATAGAGGAAATATAGGGTATCCCCATTTTCTTTTTCTTTTTTCTTTTTCTTCAGAATACATTTGAGATAACGATTGCAGTATGAAAGAAGTTTTTGCGAAACACAAATTTGCGTGAGTGCCGTTAGACACAAACCTTTTATGCTGTCTTGTGCCAGGATGCATTACGAAAATCATGCCATTTCAATTAAATTGCCACAGTTGATTGCTTCCATTCCTCTGATAGCTTCTCTTGTATGGCTTTGATAACGTGCTCCTCTTCTATTCGTGAAAACATAAAACCTCGTTTCCCAACATCCTTGATAGAGGCACCGAAGTGATAGAAATCCTTATTATCTATTATGACAAAACGGTCATGAAACGCCTTTGACATTCGAATCGCTAATCCGCCATACTGTTTATTAAATGCGATTGCGGCCACCTTTAGGGCAGGGTCAACAGATTTAGTAAGAATATTAACCGACACAGTAGACTTCTTTCCAGTCAGCAAATTCAAGACATCAGAGTTTACATAGGCGTCAATAATGTCGATTTGTGTGTCAGCAAGCTCTAAAATTCCTGTTATTCTCTGTAACGCATCGAAATATTGTCCCGCAAAAAATACTCCCTCACGCGAAATAACTATTGAGGAAATGTCTGCCGTTGGTTGAGCTAATAGAACATCCAAACAATACTTAACATCTTTTAGTAAAAGATCAAAATGATGACGCTCAATATACCCTCTCCCATCGTAATCACTTGTACCGCTTGATTTTTGTACTTCTCGAAAAGGTAAGTCTTCAAAAAGTGATGGGTATAAGGTCTTAAGTTTACCTCGAATAGAGACAAAGCGCTCAAAAAGGTCCTGAGTGCTTTGAGGGTCGAAGTAACGTCTCCTAGAATCTTTCAGCCAGCTTTCCAAAGAATTACGCAAGCCCGTTAGCTTTGCAATTATTTCATTTCTTTCCATTTTAAGTCACCTTTTTAAGTATCAAACGGTATAAATTTGCACTTTCGCCTAAAGTTTGAGCTTTTATGAACTTCCGAGACAAATCAGGCGAAATGAAACGAAGCCATAAATGTTTTATTAGCCGTAGGCAATACTTCACTAAGTCACTCCACGTGTTATAACTTCAATTATTGCTTTTACATGTCGTACCGCTTCGTAGAAATCGATGTCAACTCCTTCATGTTGACATTTATTACGAGCTCGGTGCGCATTTTCAAGATTTAAAGCCTGACTCGAACTCAGTAATCGATTGCTTTGAGCTTTGGTCAATAATTCCGGGAAATTCTTATTCAAAACTTGAAGGCTTCCTTTGAGGAATATCTCCGCAGATCGATCGGCCGCTATTAGTGCCAAAGTAGGGTCAAACGGTTTATCATGGAGAAGTTTAATAGCAATAGATAGTTCTTCAACTACAGCTTTAAGATAATCAGGCTGATTAGGATCGGTTCGGATGGCTTCAAGCACAGGAGGTAAACTTGCAACAAATATCTCAACCTCTAGCCCCTCAGATTGCAAGGCAGCCACAGCCTCAGCATTTTCGTCTACATGTTTACGGCACTCCTTGAGAATCTTAACGAAAATATCATTGGAATACCGTGAGTTTCTATTGCCTGTGATTACAGCTATTGCGCCGGCAAAAGCAGCACCATATTGAGCTATCGGACTCAATCTATGCGTGAATGCTTCCAAAGGACCATCTACGCAAACCAATAGTTTATCCTTACCAAGCTCAGGATCGTTATATACTTCCATTACAAGTCCTGCGTAGCGAAACGCAGAGCGACAAAAGAAGAGCCAACCATTGACCATTCTCTGGTCAAGCCCTGAAATATCAATCACGATTTCTGTTCCAGCCATTTCCTTTCACCGCTTTCGGCTAACGTTCCCGGCATATACGACGTTGCAACCGAAGAAAGCAATGTCCTAAAGGACGATGCTATCAGCCCAAAGCCTATTGCTGTGTTGTGCACTGTTGCCTCATGTATTTGATTAATGAGCATTCTCTTTACCCTCCATTAAACTCCATGATACCTGACGAGCTGAGAGCCCACAGCCCCAGCTCAATCGTATGATCTCTTTAATGCTCCGCATCGGTAATCTCTCCGCTGGCATCTAAGCCTCCTTTCGAGGCCTAGAATACTCCTTTCATCTGAGATTACCCAGCGCCACCACCTCTCCAACCTATCCCGGCGACCTGTTCAAATCATCACCCCAAAGTGGCCGCCTTCTCGTCGGAATACCTGGCCAACTTGCTCGGAATACGCAACTATCTTGTACGCCAGCCTTCGAGACGGCTGCTGTTTTGACATAAGCCAGATTTTTTACATATATCGCGATTACATCATGTCTACATGAAAATCCAAAAACAGGCAGTCATACATCTATCCGGCAATTCCCTAATAAAATATCATGAATTTTAGAATCAGGTCCGGTTAATTAAACTCTATTTTAATTGGTCAATTATGTTAAGCATTTCTTCTATTGCCTCGATAGATCTAGCCACATCGGCAATTTTGAATTTTGCAGCTTTGTTATGAATAATGTTATTTCTTTTGTTATATGTTTTTTCAACTTCAGCAATCAAAGAAGAATCAAGCTTTACATTCCCAACAAAAACCAAAACAAACTTGATTAAGTTCATTAAGCTTAAATCTTTAACGAATTTCTCTAAATTTATAGGAGTTTTCTTGCTTTTTGAAAGTTCTTTATGCTTCCTCTTAAAATAGGATTTAGTAGCGTTTTCAAGAGCTATGATCAACTCTATATAAACAGAATCAAAATGGAACTCTGTAAAATGAACTTTAGCGAGTTCGAAATAACTCTGATTCATTTCTATTTGCGTATTAAAAACATCATCTACGAGTTTAAATTCATCAAAGTCATTTGGAGAACTTTCATGCAGCACTTCTTCCATGTCTAATTTGACAAGTTCAGAATTATTATTGTTGTCCAAAACTATTCTTATTTGTCTCAAAAGTGGTAAGTAGCCGAGATCGCACATTGCAATCTTTTGGTCTAAGTTGTCTTTATCATCTTCAAGGCATTCCCACTCAGATTGTGCCTCATTATCATCCCCTTGCTCAGCTTTTTCCCGTAATTCATCAAATGTGTCAAAGAACTCATCGTAATCCATCAGAGCAAGCCCAACTTTAGTAATAGGAATATTTGCTAAACGGGATATTGTCCTTTCAATTTCAGGAACCGTAAAGTGGAAGCTGTCGAATCTGTTTTTAACCTCTAAAACCGTTGCTTCGTAGCAACAGGAAAATATTGTTTCGTTACTGACATCGTCGATACTGTCACCATACTTAACCTCATATACTTTTTTGTTGTTTGGGCTGAAAATAAAGTTCAAAAAATGGTCTTCCTGGCCAGGAGTGGCCCATTTCCAATACATAATGTCGTTGTCAGCAACACGTAAAATACTATAATCTCCCATGATCGTTCCTATTGATATGAGTTAAGCTCAGTACAAAACACACCTGCCTAGCTAGATGACATAAAGATTTATACACATATTTACAAAAAACCTCAAATAACTATTTATCCTTTATTTTAGATAAATGTATGCAAGTTTTGTACCTTTTTTTATACTTTTATTAAAAGTGCTTGGGTACTGTCAAGTATTTTACTCATTCGACTAAACTCATATTATCGATGTGGATTGGAAAGCAAGTACCCTCATTTTGCGCCCGCCAACTATTTTGTTGAATATTTGGCGGGAAAAATGATAATAGAGGATAAAAAGCTTAAAGACCCTGAAAGCTCCCTAAACCATGGCGACCAGAGACATTATTAAGACCCTCCGCCCCAAGCAGTGGATTAAAAATCTGTTTGTTTTCGCTCCCCTCGTTTTTTCTGTCCAGTTCTTAAATCCACCCTCCATTCTCGCCGCGATCCAGGCCTTCCTCAGCTTTTGCCTCGTCTCCGGTGCCCTTTATACCTTGAACGACCTTTTCGATATTGAGGAAGACCGCCGCCACCCCACAAAGCGCAATCGTCCCCTCGCCTCGGGCCGCCTCAAGAAACAGACCGCGGTCATTACTCTGATTATTTCCGGCCTGGCCGGCCTCGCCCTCGCCTTCTCCCTCAACCTTACCTTTCTTTTGATAATTCTTGGCTACATCGTTCTCCAGTTGCTCTATTCCCCCTGGCTCAAGCATGTGGTCATCATCGACATCTTTGTGGTCGCCGCCGGCTTTTTGCTCCGGGTCATTGCCGGAGCCGTAGCCATCCTGGTGGCTATATCATCCTGGCTCCTTATCTGCACGACCCTCCTCGCCCTCTTTCTCAGCATGACCAAAAGGCGTCACGAATACTTCCTTCTGCCCGGCGAGGCGGCTGCCCATCGCCCTGTCCTTAATGAATACAGCCCTTATCTTCTCGACCAGATGATATCGGTGGTTACCGCTTCCACCCTGATTGCCTACTGCCTTTATACCGTTTCGGAAGAAACAATCGCCAAATTCCAGACTCGCAACCTGATATTGACGACCCCCTTTGTCCTTTATGGCATATTCCGTTATTTGTACCTGGTCCACCAGAAGAATCAGGGCAGCACGCCGGAGGAGCTGGTTATTAAGGATAAGCCGCTTCTCGTTGATATAATTCTCTGGATAATCTCAGTCGCCGTGATTTTGTATTTCAGATGATTTAGAATTGATTTGAAACTGGCTTATAATTAACCTTCTGCCTGGAGGAAGAACAGAATGGCACGCTCCAAAGTGGCCGTGATTAAAACTTCACCCGCTACCGTCCTTGAAGACTATGTCCGGCTGATGCACCTGGCCGACTATCAAAGCCACATCCCCAAAGACACCCAGATTGGCCTTAAAATCAACATCTCCTGGCATTTCTACTACCCTGCCTGCTCTACTCCCCCCTGGCAGCTCGAGGGCGTAATCAAAACTCTCCTCGACGATGGTTACCCGCGTGAGAATCTCTATGCCTGCCACAACCGGACCGTAGTTGTCTCGGCTAAACGCGGCGAGCGCAATAATAAACATCTTCCCGTTGTTCTAAAGTATGGTCTGCGCAACATTCACCTCTACGAAAACGAAGAGTGGGTTCCCTATGAGCCGAAAGGCAAAATCCGGGTGCTCTACGATATTTTTCCCCAAGGCATAAAAATCCCGAAGCGCTTTTTGGGTAGTAGCATTATTCACCTCCCGACAATGAAGACTCATGTCTTTACTACCATGACCGGCGCCATGAAAAATGCCTTTGGCGGCCTGCTCAATGAAAAGCGTCACTATACCCATTCGGTCATCCACGAAACCCTGGTTGATCTTCTGACGATCCAAAAAGAAATTCACCCCGGCCTCTTCGCTGTTACAGACGGCACAATTGCCGGTGATGGCCCTGGGCCAAGATGCATGATCCCCCATATCACCAATTATATCCTCGCCTCAGCAGACCAGGTGGCCATTGATGCCATTGCCGCCAGGATGATGGGCTTTGAGCCACTCGATCTCAAATTCATCCGTCTGGCCCATGAAGCCGGCCTTGGCTGTGGCGATCCTAAAGAAATAGACATAGTTGGTGAAGACATTTCAGAAGTTAATTTTCATTTTCAAAAAGACAAAAACACCTTAGCCAGCAAGGGTCAGAAGCTAATCTACTGGGGACCGCTTAAGCCCTTGGAGAAACTGCTACTACGTTCTTTCCTAACCCCCTGGTCTTATGTGGCCTCAGTTATTTTCCATGATTATATGTGGCACCCGTTTATCGGTCGGCGACGAACCAAACAAATCCTTAAAACCGACTGGGGCCAGTTATTCAGGCAGTATTAATGGCAAGGTCTGTTCATCCAGCGCCAAAAGGAATTGCCATTTATGAACTTATTTTACTGATTTTATTGCTGGCCGTAATTGCTTTTTTGACAGTTCCCATTTATTCAAGAGCGGTGCAAACAGCAACTCAAAAATGTACACTCCGTGATATGGTTAGATGGTCAAATGCTATTTCAGCCTATATTTCTGACAATAACGCTCCTCCGTCTAACCCAGCTGGCCGACTGACATTCAAAAAATTATTTATCGAGCAGTTAGTCCCATATCTTGAAGTATTAAGGATTAAGGACTGGTGGGGCAATAGTTATTTCGTCTATATTGGTAAAACGTCAAACGGTTATGGAATCAAACCTAAAAGTGAATATGATTATTGCCTTGTCTCATTCGCAAAAGAAGGGATAAAAGAAAACTGGGTCTATGATGAACTTTTACCATCAAGAGGGCTTTATAAAGTTAAAACTATAAAAGATTTTGAGAAGGACCTTGTTATTTACAACGGCAGGTTGATAAGAGGACCTGAATGAATGTCTTAGAGTCCTTGAAAAAAAAGATTTGTTTACGGGACCTAGCTAAAAAGTTTGTTGGACACGATATCTTCAAAAAAAAGAGTTTCTGGCGGGTAGCAGTCTTATTGATTTTTGTCTTCTTTTGTCTATATAACTTTCCATATATCTATGGGAAAAAGACTGATGATTCATCATTCTATATTGCTTCAAGGGGCATCTTGTCCGGAACAAATATATACGATGAAAATGAATTTTATAGCCTTGGAGATGAACTATTTGGCAAAAGCGTTGAGTTTTGGCCTTATTTATATTCACCCGTATTAGCAGAGTTACTGGTTCCACTGGCATCAAAAAACTATGAAACTTTTACCGTGGTCTGGTTTATATTAAACCTAATCTTAGGCTTTGCTTGCCCTGTGCTAACTTTCTATGCAGTCAGAAGAAACAAAAATGTTAATTATCTTCTTGATATTTTTTTACTCTGCCTCTGCGTTATGAGCTTTATCTTCCGGTACATTTTAAAGCTTGGTCAGGTAAATTTTTTTGTTTATCTTCTGATAATTCTATCTATCCTTTTTTATAGAAATAAAAAGTCGTTTTTATCGTCGTTAATGCTGGCAATGGCCGCATTGATTAAATCATTTCCCTTTATCTACCTTCTGTATTTCTTAATAATCAAAGACTTTAAATATATTAAACAGTTCATCTTGAGCAGCTTCGCTATAATTTTTTCTTCTATTCTCATATTCGGTCCAGAAATATGGGTCAAATATCTTTCATTTTTAACACATAATTTTATAAGCACAGAAAAGACGCCTTTCTATCTGCATTATTTAGGTTATCAAAACAACTTTTCCCTGCACACCATCTTAGTTCAGTTTTTTGAATTTACTAATCTGCCAATCCACAAAACAGACATAATATATCTCATAGCTGTTATATCTATATGTTTTATTTCCGTCTATGTCTTATTTAGAGGCAGGAGAAACATGCTCCATTCTTTTTCGCTTCTTTCGGTCACCTATCTTTTGATTTCACCCATATGCTGGAGACACCATTATATTCTTATAACATTAATATTGTTTTATGTTATTTTCAGCAATGCTAAAAACAAGCTGACGATTTCTATTGCAGCTCTCTTAGCAACTTCCGTAATGTTCTATTATCCATCCTGGAGGGGCTTTCCTTTTAATTCAGTTATTTTAATATCGGCAGTGACAATATATTTTCTTCTGCTCTTTATTAAGGATAAAGCTATACATCCAATAGACAATTCACCTCTACAGGAGAGAATCTAACACATGACTACCTCAAAGAAGAAAGAATACATTGAGAAGTATTATTGGGCGATAGTCGTTATCTTTATTTGCCTGATACTTATTTTGGCTATCTTTTTTAATATTCTTGGTTTTTTGTCAAAATTGATAATTTTAATTATCTTGATTGGAATAAGCTTGATTTTGGGCACTGCCCGTAAATTTTTATCGGATTGGTTTCTATTTTTATCTGTCGTCTACCTTTCAGATACATTGAGAGGCTTGATCTATTATCTTATAAATCGTTATGAACTACCTGTCTATTGCGAATATGTTTTTAAACTGGAGAAGTCTATATTTGGAACTATTCCTTCGGTTTCGCTACAGAAACTCCTTTTGGGTGATGGTCAATTTACCTGGTTCGAGAAAGTCTGTACAGCTTTGCATGGCACACATTTTATCGCCTTTCTGATAATAGGCTTTTTTTTGTGGCTAAAAAACAGTGGTCTTTTTGCCCGTTTTAAAGTATCTTTTTATTTTCTGTTAACCGTAGGTATGAGCCTTTATGCTCTGGTTCCGACGGCAGCACCATGGATGGCCTCTCAGATGTTTGGCTTAATGCCGCCATTAGTTCATTTTAATATAGAGCTATATACCATGTATCTTCCCGATTTAACATCTGGATTCAATACGAATCCTGTGGCTGCCATGCCCTCACTTCATGCTGCTTTTCCTTTTCTCTGCAGCCTGTTGCTGTGGTCGAAATACAAGTTCAAGGCCCTCCCATTTTATATTTATACTGGCCTCATTTTGTTTACCATTGTTTATACCGGAGATCACTATGTTATTGATATTATTTTTGGAATAGTTATAGCCATAATAAGTTACCTTATGTGCATAAACATTCTCCATCATAGGACCAGTGATAAAAAAAGAAATCTGAAGATTAAACATTTTATATTAAGACCTGACATTATAGCTGGAGTTCTTATTTTGACATTCAGCATCTTTGCCACTTTAACAATAAAGCCCAAACTAAAAGAATACTATGTTTATCAATTCAGCAACCTTAACTTTGTGGATTTTATTAATCATCCTGAAAAGGCAGATAGTAACTATAAAATCGCTATTTTCCTCGGAGACCATTATTCTAGCCAGGGAGAACAGGAAGGGGCCTTATGTTTTTATCAAAAGGCCCAAATCTTAGCTACAACTCCCACAGAAAAATTTGAAGTGGAAAGGAAGATCAAGCGATTAAAATTGCAAACCAAGAGTATATCAGGTCAGATTTCAAAAATGGAACCAAACCTGCTGAAATTGTTGTTGGCCACTTGAATTTAAGGACAGCAAAAATAGGAGTTATCGCTGCAATAACAATTATGGTAATCTGGAAACAATAATAGACTCTTTTATTCCAAACGGCTTTCTTATCATACCAGCTTACCGCTTCCTGATATCGATTATTGAAATACTGATCAAAATCTTCCTGATTCATAGCTTTTTCTTAATAGGCAAGGTTCTTATAAACTTCGTCCTTATAATGATAATTGTCGCTGTCGTGCATTTTGTAATGTTCAAGAGCATACTGGATAATATAGGGTGAGAAAGGAACAAATATTGCTCCTATATTTTTAATTATTGGGGGGCAAGTACTTTCAACAATTTTCCTTGAGCCATCTAAATTTACTCCTATTATTGTGCAGCCCTTTTCTATGGCAACTTCTGCTTCCCATCTAACAAATTTATATTTGTATCTCGTATTTTCACCTATTAATTGGATAAATTTACCGGCCATATTAATTCGCTGTCGGCATTTACTCTTTATATAAATTTCGTCTTCGGAATTTATATCATCATATAATTGGCAATCAGTAAAATCGAAGTTAATATTTATGTTCTTCTTCCAAGCCTGCATAAGCCGTTAATATTTTATGTCTGTGCTGCTAAACCCGACAAATGTCCTTGGCAATCCCATAGGACACCTCCATTTTTGCCATTATCAATACGAAACTCTTTGATGCATATAATTCCTTATAAATTGTCGAATGCTCAAATTACCCTCAAGAAATAGTTGATGACCATACCAAGTTCTCCGTCTAATGCTCGCCGAAAAAATGTCTTAGGTCCACTCCTTACCTTATTCAAGGGTTTAAGGAGTTGATATGATAAAAAAGGCAGGAAAAGCGGCGCGTTATCATCAAACTTATCTTTTAACCTCTGATCAGGTTGTGACAGGAGAGAACAGATTAGATACAAATATGTGTCCGTTGTCTTAAAAAAGAAAAGGGCGGCCGAGGCCGCCCTTTGTTCATTTTCATAGTGTAAAGCTAATCAGCTTCCAGCAGCACCAGCGGCGGCGCGAGGACCGATGACCAAGCTACCATTCCAGTTGACGATTTCTTTATTGAAATCGTTCATAGTAGAAACTTCATACAGGCCTGCGTAAGGATTTGTTTCATCCCAACTCCCAAAGTCATTGTTATCAGCATCACGGCCACTTGAGCCAACAATAAATTCATCATCTCCCCATGCGTCCTGCCCGGCCGGTAAAGTAATACCAAAAGCATTATCCTCGCAACCTGTTCCAGTAGAAGCATATAAAAAGTGCCCCCATTGATCTTTAATCGGAACAGTCTTAAGATAAAATCCTCTTAAGGCCACGACTAAAGGACCTGTTTCAGACAGCTGTGTACCACTAGTAGCTGGAGCCGTTCCTTTGTCAGTTATATGATCCATAATTCCTGTCGCTAGAGTGTTAACATCCTTCATGGTGCCTTTCTGTTTGGCTTTCTGCAGGGC
>Ga0208940_1000524_pt1 | contig 48203 bp, 40 predicted proteins | sample AD_JPNNA6_MetaG_FD_184445 | JGI IMG/M metagenome (GOLD analysis project Ga0208940, IMG submission 184445) | Active sludge microbial communities of municipal wastewater-treating anaerobic digesters from Japan - AD_JPNNA6_MetaG (SPAdes) (version 2) | ecosystem: Engineered > Bioreactor > Anaerobic... | reverse complement strand
AACAATTTTGGGGATTGGAAGACTTCATGAATGTTTCCGAAGTTGCAGTGACGAATGCAGCCAATCTTTCGCTGTTCATGGTCGATATATCTCAAGTGTTAATGTGCGAGTACCGACAAAATGATCCTGATTTCAGTATCCTGGATTTGAAAGCTCACTACCGAGGTTACCGCTATGTGTCCGAAACAATAAAAATGCTTCCGCAAATGCCCGATAGCAATTTAGTTTTGCAGCTTTTTTCTAAAGTGGCCGCTTTAGGCCGTATTCACCCGGCAAAACTGCCGGTTCCATCACCATAATTGGCGAAGGTATTGCTATAATAGGTGTATTAATCCCTTTCTAACATTTGGAGGAATCAATGACCGACCAAACCCCTATCACCCCTGAGTGGCCTTGCCCCGAAAAAGTGGACACGATTAATGTCCTGAAGGTTGCTCGAATTCTGCTGGGCTGAGGTAGCCCAGAGCAGAATGCATTCTCTGGCGATTGTACCAAACTTCGATGAACTCGAAGATGGAGGTTCGCGCTGCAGACCGGGTCTCAAATTGCTGGAAGGCACACTCTCCTTTCAAGGTGGCATGAAAGCTTTCCATGGCGGCATTATCATAACAGTTACCGGTACGGCTCATGCTGATCTGGCAGTGGGCAGCTTCCAACAAGCTCAGGTAGCTCTCACTGGTGTACTGACTGCCACGGTCAGTGTGATGGAGTAAATCGGCTGGTGGATGGCGATTGAGCACCGCCATTTTCCAGGCCCTCTGCACCAGGCTGAGGTTCATGCGATCACCCATAGCCCAGCCCACAATCCGCCGCGAGTATAGGTCCAGGATCGAAGCCAGATACAACCAGCCTTCAGCCGTATCGATGTAGGTAATATCCCCCACCCATTTCTGGTTGGGTCGGGTAGCTGTAAAGGCTTGATTGAGGATATTCGGTGCCGTTCTGGCTCCAAGACGCTGTCTGGTGGTCTGTGGATGCCGCCTGAAGCTCCTCCGGGCCACGAGATGCGCACTGCGCATCAACTGTGCCACCCGGTGACGCCCACAGGCATACCCTTGACGGCGTAAATACCGCCAGAGCCGCGGGCTGCCATACACCCCGCGGTTGAGCACAAAGGCCTTGCGGATCACGGCCAGCAGATCGATGTTTGCCTGTTCTCGCTGGCTCATCGGTCGTCTTTTCCAGGCATAATATCCGCTTCGCTGCACGCCCAGCACCTTGCACATCCGCTTGACTGTGAATTCCTGTTCATGCGCTGCCATAAAGGCGTACTTCAGCCGCTTCTTCGTGAGAAGATACTGAGTACTTTTTTTAGGATTTCGCGCTCCTCTTCGGCGTTGGCCAGCTCGCGCTGCAAGCGCCGGATCTCCGCTTTGGCGGCTTCCATATCGCTGGGACCAATTTGTGCTGCCTGTCCCTCTTCTTCCAGAACTTGATAGCGCCTTCGCCATTTCATCAATAGCCCGGGGGTTATGCCCAGTTCTCGCTCGATCTGCCCGCTGTTCTTATCGCCACGGCGAAGCAGCTCTAAGGCTTCTAATTTGAACTCCCGTGAGTACTCGCGGTATTTCTTCTCGTTCATGTCTGATCTCCTGTTCTGGTTAGTTTACTCGATCAAGACATTTTCTGTGTCCACTTTTTCCGGGGAAGCCCATGAGGTTACCAGTGACGATAAGCTGTGGGCGCTGCTGTCCTTCCTGCTCACACCCTTAATCCCCCTGATTGTCATCCTGATGGAAGACAAGAAGAATCGTCCGTTCCTCAAGCACCACGCTGTGCCCACCCTGATTGAGGGCATTATCCTGTGGATCATCACGATTATCCCGGTTGTGGGCTGGATCCTGGGCCCCATCGGCTTTATCGTCATCAATATTTTGATGGGCATTAAGGCCTACAAGGGTGAGTACGTCAATATCCCCGTTATCACGAACTTCTGCAAGAATCAGAACTGGATCTAAGCGGCTCAAGGCGGGGGCCGGTGGGTGTATCCTGCACCTGCCAGCCTAACGCCGCAAGTTGAGCGCGATAGCTATCTGCTAACGACCACTCCCGCCGGGAGCGCGCTTGTTGCCGTGCTTCGAGCAAGGCCAGCGCTTCGGGCGGGGGTGTTTCGTTTAAGCATTGCTGCTGCTGGCGTTCCTGGCGGGCGGATTCAAATATGGGGCGGATTTCAGCGGGAAGATCGGCCCAGGGATTGACAGGCAATTTGAAAGGTCCCAGTTCTGTCAGCGGGAAGGATTCGCCGCTTTCAAAGGTGCGTTCCTGACCGGCACGCCGGATGTGTACAGCAGAAGTGCCCAGTACACGCCCCTGCCCGGCAGACAGATCAAACAGCAGGGTGGTATGTTCGTCTATGCCCAGGATCGTGGCTTCGGCAGGCAGCATGGCTGCCAGCAGATCAAGCCGCTGGCGGCCCATGAAACAGCAGCTTGTATCCAGTTCGGCGCCGCCATCGGTGTTGTTCCAGTGCGGGATGACTGCCAGTGAGAGGCCAAAACGACCAAAGAAGTTGAGGCCGGGCTTCCAGCGCGGGTCTTCGCCGACTTTGTAAATCTCATAGACAGGCAACGCCCAGGCGCCAAGGGCAATGGTGGCGGCAGAAGCCAGAGCCAGCGAAGCCCCCAGTAGATGGCGCCCAAGGATCATATGCCAGGCCAGGCTGCCGGATAACTGCCGCACTGTATAGGAAGGGCTGCCAGCGCCCATATAGATCAGATGACTGTGAGACAGCGGCGCCAGAATGGCGGTGTCATCGGTGCTGAAGGGGGGCAGACGGCGCCGGGCCGGGATAAGCTCGATGTGCGGGCGGTAGTTCTGCAGCCGGATTGACATAAAATCAACCACGCGGCCGGCAACCCGGTCAGAATTGAGTTCAAAGCCGGCGGGGGTTTCAAGGACGGCAATTTCAAGCGGGACCGGCAGGGTTGATGCAAGCACCTCAAAGGCTCGGCCGCCATTGGCGGCGGTTTCGCCGGAGCCAATGAGGGCAACCTGGCCCAGTGTGTGATTAGGTGAGGATGTCACTGCGTCAACCCTGCCTGTTGATTATGCTGCCGAAAGGTGTTCAAACTGGCTGTTGTACAACTCAGCGTAGAAACCGTTGCGCGCCAGCAGTTCAGCATGGGTGCCCTGCTCAACCACGTCACCCTCGTTGAGGACCAGAATCAGGTCGGCATTGCGGATGGTGGAAAGGCGATGGGCGATGATAAAGCTGGTGCGGTTCTTCATCAGGTTATCCATGGCCTTTTGAATCAGAATTTCAGTGCGGGTATCGACCGAACTGGTGGCCTCATCCAGGATGAGGATTTTGGGATCGGACAAAACCGCGCGGGCAATGGTGAGCAACTGTTTCTGGCCTTGAGAAATGTTAGTGGTCTCCTCATTGAGTACCATCTGATAACCCTCTGGCAGGGTGTGGACGAAATGGTCTACGTGGGCGGCGCGAGCCGCGGCATAGATCTCCTCATCGGTGGCGTCGTTACGGCCATAGCGGATGTTGTCCATGATAGTTCCATTATAGAGCCAGGTGTCTTGCAGCACCATGCCAAACATATCGCGCAAATCGGCGCGGGTGAAATCTTTTACGTTGTGCCCATCCACACGGATGGCGCCACAATTGACATCATAGAAGCGCATCAGCAGTTTGACCAGAGTGGTTTTGCCGGCGCCGGTAGGGCCGACAATGGCAATTTTCTGACCAGGGGCAATGGATGCCGAGAAGTCTTTGATGATGATTTTTTCGGGGTCGTAGCCAAAGCAGACATGCTCAAACTCCACCCGGCCAGAGACGGCCGTCAGTTTGACAGAATCAGCGGTTTCGGCAACTTCTTCGGGTTCTTCGAGGAAGGCGAAGACGCGTTCGGCCGCGGCAGCGGTTTGCTGCAGGATATTGGAGATATTGGCAAGCTGCGAGATCGGCTGGGTAAATGAGCGGACATACTGGATGAAGGCCTGGATATCACCCACGGTGATGAGGTTGCGAATGGCCAGGGTGCCGCCAAGAATTGCCACGGCAACGTAACTGAGGTTACCCACAAACCCCATGACAGGCATCATCAGGCCGGACAGGAACTGGGACTTCCAGGCTGAGCTGTAGAGTGTGCTATTGAAGTTGTCGAATTTGACCACGCTCTGGGCTTCGCCGTTGAAGGCCTTCATAACGATGTGGCCGCCGTACATTTCTTCCACATGGCCGTTGACGTGACCCAGATATTCCTGCTGCTGTTTGAAGAACTTTTGTGAGTTCTTAATCACAAGCCCGGTGATGACCAGTGAGATGGGGATGGTGAGCAAGGCGATCAGGGTCATCTGCCAGCTGATGGAGATCATCATGATCAAAACGCCGATGACGGTGACGATGTTAGAGAGGATTTGAGACAGGCTCTGATTGAGTGTCTGGCTGACGGTATCCACATCGTTGGTCACGCGTGAAAGCACCTCGCCATGGTTTGTGCCGTCAAAGTATTTGAGCGGCATACGGTTGATTTTCTCGGCGAGGTCTTTGCGAAAGCGGTAGGTGATACGGGCGGCGATGCCAGACATAATCCAACCCTGAATATAGGCAAACAGGGATGACAGGAGGTACAGGCCGACCATGATCAAGAGGATGTTACCGATATAGACAAAGTCTATGCCCTCGCCGGTACCGGAGATTTGGGCAAGGACGCCTTCAAAGAGGCGGGTGGTGGCTTTGCCGAGGATTTTGGGGCCAATGATGCTGAATACGGTGGAGAAAGCAGCAAAAACCATCACAATGAGGATAGAAGCCCGATAGGGCTTCAGGAATTGAAGCAGCTTGCGCATGGTGCCCTTGAAGTCGCGGGCTTTTTCACCGGGCATCATCATGCGCGGGCCGCCCATGGGGCCGCCATGGCCGCCGGGTCCACCGCGGGGAGGCTGCTGAGGACGATTTGGGGTTGTCATGAAAGTTCCTCCATGCTTAACTGTGAGAGCGCAATTTCGCGGTAGGTCTCACAGGATGTCATTAATTCCGAGTGGGTGCCTTTGCCAACAATTTCGCCTTCATCCAGAACAATGATCTGGTCGGCATGAATGATGGTGGAGACGCGCTGGGTGACGATGAGCAGTGTGCTGCAGCCCGATTTTTCACTCAGCGCGCGCCGGAGAGCAGCGTCCGTCTTGAAGTCCAGGGCAGAGAAGCTGTCATCAAAGATGTAGATGGGGGCGTTTTTGACCAAAGCCCGGGCAATGGACAGGCGCTGTTTCTGACCGCCAGAGACGTTGACACCACCCTGGGCAATCTCGGTCTGCCAGCCTTCGGGCTTGGCAGCAATGATTTCAGCCGCCTGAGCAATTTCAACAGCCTGGTCCAGGATTTCCTGCGAGGCGTTTTCATCTGCATAGCGCAGGTTGCTTTCAATAGTGCCAGAAAAGAGGGTGCTTTGCTGGGGGATGTAGCCAATATTGCTGCGCAGATCGTGCTGGGTGACGGCGCGTATGTCCACGCCATCCAACAAAATGGCGCCCTCCGTCACATCATAAAAGCGGGGGATGAGGTTGACGATGGTGGACTTACCCGAGCCGGTTGAACCGATAAAGGCCGTGGTCTGGCAGGGGTGTGCAGTGAAAGAGATATCGTGCAGCACGTCTTCATCGGCGCCGGGGTAGCGGAAGGAGACGTTTTGGAATTCGACCACACCGCGGAAGGGTTGGGTAAAGGTCTGAGGAGTTTCAGGATCATTAATCGTGGGAATGGTATCCAGGACATCGGCGATGCGGTTGGCAGAGACAGATGCCCGCGGCAGGATGATGAACATGAAGGACATCATCAAGAATGAGAAGACAATTTGCATGGCATACTGCAGGAAGGCCATCATATCGCCGACCTGCATGGTGGCCTGGGCTACCTGATGGGCGCCCACCCAGATAATTAAGATGGACAGACCGTTCATGATGAGCATCATGGCAGGGAACATGGTCGCCATCACCCGGCTGACAAAGAGATTGACATCGGTCAAATTCACATTGGCTTTGTCAAAGCGGTTCAGTTCAATTTGCTGGGTGTTGAAGGCACGAATGACCATCATACCGGAGAGGTTTTCACGCATGACCAGATTGAGGCGGTCAATGAGGCTCTGCATGATTTTGAATTTGGGCAGCGACAGCGAAAAGACCACAACAATCAGGCTGAGGAGAACCGCCACAGCCACGGCAATAATCCACCACATGGAAGAACCCTTGCTCATGGCGCGGATGATGCCGCCAACGCCCATAATGGGGGCAAAGAAAATCATGCGCATCGTCATCAGGACAAACATTTGCACCTGAGTGATGTCGTTGGTGGTGCGGGTGATCAAAGAAGCGGTGGAGAATTTGTTGAACTCGGCGCTGGAGAAGGTTTCGACCCGCTGAAAAACGGATTTGCGCAGGTCGCGGGCAAAGCCAGCTGCAGAGCGGGAGGCAAAGTAGCTGACGCCCACCGCGCAAATCACGGTGACCAGGGAAATCAACAGCATCCACCCGCCGGTTTTGAAAATATAGGCGTTTTGGACTTGGCCAGGGTCCATGCCCAGGGCGGTATATTCTGCCCGGGTCGCACGGATGGCAGCCTGATTGACCATACTTTCGCCGAGGGCGGCAAACTGTTGTTCGATGGCGGCGCTGATCTGGGCGCGCTGTTCAGCGGGAAGCTGGCCCAGCACGGTATAGATATCGGTTCCGGGGGGAAGCATGGTAAGGTCAAAGCCGAGATTCTGGCCCATGGCAGCGGCCTGGGCCGGGTCGGCTAGCATTTGCTCAAGGCCAGAGACAACCAACAGTGCCTGCCCGGCTTTTGAGTTCAACCATTCCAACTCGGTTTCATCAACATCTTTCAAGATGTAGACTGGCTCGTTTTCAAGCGCTGGATAAACTGCGAGCTGCGCGGCATAATCGAGAGAGGATTGATCCACAAGAGTGTAATCGGCCAGCAGTCGGGTTTGGTCGGCGGCATCGAGGAAGGCCAGCATATGCGTCATCTGGCTCTGGCGAACAGCCACAGGAGCGGCATTTTCAACGCCCCCCTGCTGGATGCCGACATTGACGATCCGGGAAAGGTAATCTGGCAGAGCAAGTTCTGCATTGGCCTGAATAAACAGGAGGACAACGGTGACCAGAATCATGGCAAGGTAAGGCTTCAGATATTTGAACAGTTTAAGCATGAATGTGGGGCTCCTTGTAACACAATCGGCAAGATTGCGAGGTTGTTAGGTGGATATTATTCTTCAGGGTCGGCAAGGTCGGATTCAAACTTGCAGGGCCAGGGGTCATCGGGGGTATCGCACAGGCGCTGCAGCAAAGACAGGCCCACTTGAAGTTGATCCAATTCCTGGGGTGATAGACCGGCAAGCAAGGTGGTCACCTCGGCCTCCATCTGCTGATGGGCATCTTTTATCACCTGGCGGCCCTCCGGGGTGATTTCGACCTGAACGAGCCGGCGGTCGTGGGGCACCTCGCGCCGCTGGACCCAGCCGCGCTCGACAAACGTGGCAATGGTTTTTGAAATCGTGGCTGGCTTGACGGACTGCTGCTCGGCAAGCTCGCCGAGGGTGTATGAACGGCGGGACAGCAGCCCCAGCAAGCGGAAATGCGGGGGCTCAAGGCCGGCCGCGGCAACCCGCATCCGGGCCGCGGTGTTGCGCATGACCAAAGGTATGGTATGCAGCAATTGATGTGCAACTTGACGGGCTTCTGACATGTTTCGTACTCCTAATATTTAGCAGTGCGAAATTATATCAGGGATATTTTGCCTGTCAAGAGGTTGAACAGTGCGCTTGACAAGGCAAGCTGGCAAAAGCTACAATGATGGCATGTTCAGTCAATCCACGCGGGAGACGATTCGGGCGCATTTAGAATCAGCGCAACAATCCCGACAGGCAGGCAATGAGGGCCGGGCACGCGTGAGTGCGCGGCTGGCCGCGGCTGAAGCCATCCGGGCGTATGTGCGGGCGCAGCGGTTGGTCATTCTGGCGACCAGTGCGTACGATTTGCTGCTGTGGCTGCGAGACCTGCCGACAGCCTCCGAGGCAATTCGGCGATCGGCTGAAGCGCTGACACTGCGTGTGGATATCCACTTCAAACTACCCACCGGGGTGGACTTAATTGCAGAAACTCAAAATCTGGTGGAATTATTAGAACAGGAGTCAAGCATGACAGAGACAGGCGAGATTGTGATTTATGGAACCAGCTGGTGCGGTCATTCGCGGCGGTCACGGGGCATTTTTGATCAGAACGGGATTGCCTACCGCTGGGTGGATATTGACCAGGATATGGAAGGGCGAAAGTTTGTTGAAAGCGTAAATCACGGAAACCGCAGTGTGCCGACGATTGTGTTTCCGGATGGGAGCGTTCTAACTGAGCCTTCGGACATGACGCTGCGAGCTAAGCTGGGGCTGTAACGCTAATCGCGGGATCGGCGGTAAAGCCAAATAAACAGCATGCCCATCAGGGTTGCGCCGAGCAAGGCAAACAACGGCAGGCTGGGCGTGCGGGCCTCCATTAAGGGGCCAGCCGGACGGGCGATCAGACGTTCGTGCAAATGCCCGACAAATGCGGGGTCGGGTTGGATGGTTTGAAGCGAGCTGCGCAGGCTGGCTTCCAGGGCGTCGATGGATGAATCAGCAGATCCCACGATTATCCCTCCTCTAAAACGGGGTAGGCAACAATGCCAACAGCACCGCGGCCCAAATTTGCAGCCACGGGCAGTGAAAGCTGGGTGACAATGACATCACGCACATTGAAGAACTGGCGCACCTTCTGCAGTAATTCCTGGGCAGCTTCGGGGGCAGCCGCGTGGACAATTGCCAGATCTACGGGCTGGTTTTTGATGCGCTCGCGAGTGCGTTGGATGATGTGATCTAGCGACTGGCTGCGGGTGCGCACTTTTTCAGACATCTGCAGCAGGCCATCCCGCAGCACGATGATGGGTTTAATGCGCAGCAACATCCCCATTGCGGATTTGAGCGCAGAAATCCGTCCGCTGATGTAGGCGTAGTACAGGGTGTCAAGTGTGAAGATAACGCTTAGCTGTTGGCGGGCCTGCTCCAGGCGCTGCAAGGTTTTTTGAATAGATGCCCCGGCGCGTTCCAGGCGGCGAGCTTCACGGCACATAAAGCCTAATGCTGCCGAGCCAGCGCCAGAATCGAAAACGTGAATGGAAAATTCAGAGGCAACCTCTCGGGCAGCAAGTTGGACGGCGGCGAAAGTGCCAGACATTTTGCTGGCGATGTGAATGGACAGGATACTGTCGCCAGGACGGGCAATCTGGCGATAAAATGCGACGATCTGGGCGGGAGCAGGCAGCGATGTCTTGGGGGGTTTCTGGCTCTTCTCCACCAGACCATAAAAGTTATCGACACTGACGTTGACACCCTCGACCAGGGTTTGATCGCCAATCTGGATGTAGAGCGGCAGAACATCAATGCCATATTCATCCCGCCATTCGGCAGGACAATCTACGGCGCCATCGGTCACAATACGCAACATCTCAACCTCCCGACTTCTCGAGGCGTTCCAACTCTTCACGCAGGGCCAACAAGGTACGGTGGTAAAGGCTCTTGATGGCGCCTTCGGTCCGCCCCATGATGACGGCAATTTCGGCGTTGGAAAGCTGCTCAACGAATTTAAAGATCACCAGGTTTTGGCGTTCGGGGGTCAATGAGCGAATAGCTTTAAGCAGGGTTTGCATCTCCTGGGTGCGCACAATGGTTGATTCGGGATGTTCAATCGGCATCATCAGGCGGGGCTGATCGTCCAGGGGGACTTCACGGCGGCGGCTGCGATCGCGGTGCCAGTTGGCGACAAGGTTATGCGCAATGCGATAGAGCCAGGCCGCAAAAGGGACGCCCATCTGACGATAGTTGGGGATGTGGCGAGCGGCCCGCTGAAAAACGCGAGCTGTCAGATCTTCGGCCTCGTGCGGGTTACCCGTGCGGTAATAGATGTAGTTGTAAATCCGCGTGACGTAGCGCTCATACAGCACACCGAACGCGTCCAGATCACCATCAGCGGCGCGCGTCAGGGCTTCGGCATCAGTGAGTTCAGGCGCATCCAGGCTCATAGTGACGGTCTATTGGATTAAACCCACAGAGGGGCGGTGGGTTGCGCTCATCAGGTGCTCCAATCAGGGATGAACCTGGAGGGCGCGCAGCACAGCGGCATAGGCATCCACGATGCCATACCCCACCGCGTTGTTGGGGGCGCTGCGGTCAGTCACACATTCAGGGTATGGGCCTTCGTAGGGTTGGGCCGTCTCGTTGAGAATCGCAATTGTTTCCTCCACTTCACCAATCAAATCGGGGTTGGCAGACCACATAAGGGCGACTACGCCGACCACATGCGGCCCAGCCATGGAAGTACCGCTGGCAACCTCGTAGCTGCTGCCGGGATAGGAGGAGAGCACGCCATCCCCCGGGGCGACGATATCGGGCTTGGTGCGCTCGCTGCCGTCCACAACCACGGGGCCGAGGCTGCTGAACTCTGCCAGACTGCCGTTGGAGTCAATCGCGCCGACCGAATAGACAAATTCATCTGTGGCGGGCGGGTCTTTGACTGAGCCGCAGCCGCCGTAGCCGCTGTTGCCAGCAGAGACGACGACAAAGATGCCCGCTGAACGCAGGGCTTTGGTGGCTGATATAAAGGTTGACGGGTCGCAGCCTTCAATCTCCGGGCAGCCCCAGGAATTGTTGAGGATATTGGCCCCGCGGGCGGGGTCTCCATCGGTCAGCGGATCGCCAGTCTGGGGGAAGGGGGCCAGCATAAATTGCCAGCAGTCCAGGTAAAGCGCCGGGTTGCCCAGATTACGCCCTAAATTGACACAGCCGATCCAATCAGCATCGGGGGCCACGCCAACCTGATTGCCCAGGATGCTGCCCAGGGTATGGGTGCCATGCCCGCCGATATCGGTCGGCGAGGTGGAGCCAAACCAAGGATCATACCAGCGGTAATCGTTTTGACCATCGCGCCCAAGGTAAGAGTCATTCAGTTCGGGATGGTCGCCCTGGACGCCGGAGTCAGATTGACCAATGATGATGCCATCTCCACGCACGCCCAGTTGATCCCAGACCTGATCGGCATGGATCATGGTCAGGTTCCAGTCGGGGCCGCTTGATGGGGTGGCAGAACCGGACGCGGTGGGCAGGTCGGCGGGCAGCGGGCGCAGGCGCGGGCTGTCGAGAACACGATCCACTTCGGGGCGGTTTTCGAGCCACCAGCGAATGATGGGGCCGCCCTGGACTTCGATGGCATTGACGAGGTAGTAGGGCTGGTAGGCGAAATGGAAGGTATCGAGGGTTTTACGGATATCGGTCTGAGTGGTATTGGCGTGAGCAGTGAGGGTCTCATAAACCCAGGCGCGGCGCATGGCGGGGTCAGCAATCTGGGCAGCAGGCGATAAATCGGCCTGGTCATTCAGGATGACGAACAGACGCTCACCGTGGAAGCCGGGCTGACCAGCAAGGAAATAGACGATCAGAACCAGGGCCCAGGCAAGACCGGCGCCGATTTTTACCTTGGCAGGCAGGGCAACAGCCTGACGCAGACGTTTATAGGAAGAAATCCCGATTATGGAAAGGAGCAAGCCAATCAGTAACCCGCCAAGGGTGGCACCCGCAGCAAAGCTGATCAGATCACCGGGGGTGCCAGTGATGACCAGGGCAAGCTCGTCGGGGTCAATCCAGAGGAGGGGGCCAGCCGCGGCCAGCGCCAGAAGCAGGGAGACGGTCAGCCAGTTCTGGCCGCGAGTCTGCCAACTGCCTGCAGCAGTGAGCGTGGAAACCACCCAGCCCAGCACCGGAAGGGCAAAGACCAGCATGAGCTGAGCGCCGCACAGCCCGAGACCAGTGGCCATGATGGCAAGCGTCAGGCTGGCAGCCAGGCCTTCCATGAGGACGTTCTGCATCTGGTCGGCGGTGGGGTCCTGCTGGGTGACCTTGAGCATACCAGACTGAATGGTGAGGGCGGCACAAACGCCAAATATGAGCGCCACAACCAGTCCCAGGAGAATATCCATGGGGGAACCCAGGGCACCCCACAGTGCCCAGGGCAAAGTGATCAGGCCGCCAGCGATGAGCACCAGCCAAAAGAGGCGCAAGGCACCGCCTTTTTCGGGTTTGAGCCAGCGCCAGAGCAGCATCAGATAGAGCGCCATGCCCATGATCTGCAAGACAGCGGCCAATTGCGATTGGGTGAAAAAGATCACCCGGGCCGGGACCACAAAGAGCGCAAAGATGGCAGCCATGGTCCAGGTGCGGTAAATGGCCTTGGGGCGCGGCAGGGAGACAGAGGCCGTGCTGATGGCAACTGGAATGAGAACCATGATGGCATAACCCAGGGCAATGACCCAGCGGACATCGGGAAGCCCAATCGAGCCCTCCATGAGGGCCTGTTCGGTCACCCAGGTTACCACCTGAACCAGGATGGTGCTGCCGAGTACCCAGACGATGGCGAAGACGAATAAACCGACCAGGCCACAACCGGCCCGGTTATCACGCGGAGGTGCTTCTTTTAGTGCTTGGGGAATGTCGGCCATGAGATCACCTTTATTGGTAAAAGAATCTGAAGATGTTATTATTGAGCACTGAGCCAATATAAAATATTGTAACACGGCCCGGTAAAAATCCGAGCAAGGACTGGCTTGCCCATTTGGCTGACCTGCTGTACACTGATTGTGGATTGATTATAAGCCCAAGCCGGGACGCGTTGGTATCCGGTTTGATTTTTTGAACCAGAAGGAGTCAGGATGAGCCAGAATGAATTTTCGTGGAAATCAGCCGATGGGCTGGCTTTTTATGGGCGCGAATGGCGCCCTGACGGGCAGCCGCGCGCTGTGGTGGTGCTGGTGCACGGGCTGGGCGAGCACTGCGGACGCTATGCCCACGTAGCGGAGGTGTTCAACGCGGCGGGTTTGGGCGTTGTGGCGCTGGATCACCGCGGGCACGGCAAGACCGAAGGCACACGCGGGCACGGCAGTTATGCTGACATGGGCAATGACATTGCCCACCTGCTGGAAGAAGCCGCCAACCGCTACCCGGGGCTACCATGCTTTTTGTACGGGCACAGCCTGGGCGGGGCACTGGTTCTATATTACACCCTAACGCGCAAACCGGTACTGGTGGGCGTGATTGCCACTGCACCGGGATTGATTCCGGCCAACCCACCGGCAGGCGCCATGATGCTGGCGGCTAAAATTGCCAGTGTGGTGGCCCCAGCCATGCAAATTGACAACAATCTGGACCGGACCGGACTGGCGCGGGACCCAGAAGTGGAAAAGAAATACAGCGTTGACCCGCTGGTGCATGGCAAGATTTCAGCAAAGCTGGGCATGGACCTGATCAACAAGGGAGCCTGGATGATTGCCCATGCGGCAGAGTTCCCGCTGCCGCTGCTGCTGCTGCAAGGCACAGCCGACCGGCTGGTGAGCCCGACCGGAACTGCGGCATTTGCGGCTGCAGCACCGAAAGACAAGCTGACCTACAAGACCTATGAGGGGTATTATCACGAGCTGCACAATGAGCCCGAGAAGGTGGAAGTGCTGGCAGACATCCTTGATTGGATTAACGAGCAATTAGGTTAAGCTGAGAAAACAAGAAGCCGCCGGACAAGCCGGCGGCTTTTGCTTTTAAGCTGTGCCCGGGCAGCTACACTCAACTGGAGGCGCTGGCGTAGCGTTTGAGGCCGACGCGAAACAGGATAGAGGCGGCTGTGACGAGGACCAGCGCCAGGCCCAGGCTGGTCAGGAGGCTGGGGAGGGTGAGCGAGCCCAGCAGCGCCTGGGCAGGGATGGTGGTGATGACGCCCACTGGAACAACCCAGGTGAGGATCAGCTTGAGCCAGCCGGGGTACATACCCAACGGGTAACGCCCCAACTGGAAGATGCCATCAAACACCCAGGTGAAAAGTACACCCGGACTCCAAAAAATGAGCGCAGCAAAGGCCAGCAGAATGGCATACAGGATGAGCATGCCAGAGAACAACGTCAGCAGGAAGGCCAGAACCTGCCCGAGGGAGAGCGTGACGCCCAGTTGAATGACGGCAGTGACTAGGACTCCCAACCCGAGCAGCAGGTCAATGGAGGCGAACCAGCGCCATTTGCGGAAGCTGGCCATAAACTGAGTATCCACCGGGCGGAGGACGGTGAAGTCGAAAGCACCGGTCCAGATTTCGCCATCCATGCCGGAGAGTGCATCCAGGCTGGGACCGATGAACAGCTGACGCAAGGCACTGACGGTGAGATAGACGCCCAGCAGCGCCAGCGTGGAAGCCAGATTCCAGCCCTGGACGGTATCAATTTGGCCAAAGAGAACTACAATGCCCAGCACACCGGTTGCCAGGTTGAGCAAAGAGGTGAGCAGGCTGATGAAAAAATTGGCGCGGTAGGCGGATTCCTCTTGAAAGGAAGCTCGCATGAAAGCGGCGATCAGGCGAAAGGGGCGCATTTCAACCTCCTACTGCGGTGTAGCGGCGCAGGCCAGCGCGCCAGAGGACAACATACAGGGCGAAGGCTACAATCAGCCAGCCTGCCTGTGCAGCAAAACCAACCAGCAGATCTGTCGGGGAAAGCTGGCCAGTCAGCACTTCGACGGGGAAAGCCACCATGTAGCGGAAGGGCAGGATCTTGGCGAAGGTCTGCATGAGGCCGGGGAGCAGGGCCACGGGCGCCACCTGCCCGGCAAGCAGGAAGATCAACGAGTCTTGGAGCGCGAGGAGGGCATCGGCGCGGGTGGCCCAGAAAGCCAGCAGGGCCAGCCAGTAGCCCCAGAAGAACCTCAAAGCCCAGGCCAAGAAAAGCGCCGGGATGAAAGCCAAGCCGTTAATCAGGTGAAAGTCCATCTCGGGGCGCAGGATTAATGCCAGCAGGGCAACGATGGGAATATCAAAGATCAGATAGACCACCTTGCCCGCAAACTCAGAAGCCAGGGCATCATAGATGGGCGGGATGGGACGCAGCAAGACGTGATTCATCTGCCCGTAGCGGATCAGGTCGCCAACCGTCCAGTTGGTCTGGGCATAGGTGACCTGATTAACGATGATCAGCACCAGATAGTAAGCCACAAATTCGCCGCGGGTGAGGCCGGCAATGCTGCCATCACCGGCGGCGGTGGACCAGACGAACAGATAGATCAACGGGGAAATCATCCAGCCAAAGGCGAGGATGAAGAAGAAGCTGCGGTACTGCAGCCAGGACAGCCAAATGCCGCGAACGAGAGCCAAGCCACTGCGAATCATGCGGCACCTTCTGTGTAGATCTGGTCAATGACGGCTTCGATGGGGGGATCTTCAACCGTCAGGTCGGCGACCGGCAGGGTTTGCAGCAGCCGGGCAGTGATGGCGGGCGCGTCCTGGCGAGGGACGCGCAGCGTCAAGACGTTGGATTCAATTTCGGCAACTTCAGCTCCGGGTGGCAGCGGGGGCAGGTTTTCGGGGGAAACGGTTTCTGAGCCGAGGGTGATGCGCAGCATTTTGAAGGGCAGCAGCTTGTGGGCCAGCCCGTTCAATTCGCCATCATAGAGCAACCGGCCATGGTGAATCAGGATGACACGCGGGCAGAGGGCCAGGACATCGGCCATGTAGTGGCTGGTGAGGATGATGGTCACGCCGCTGCGCTGGTTGTATTCGGCGAGAAAACGGCGGAGGCGGAGCTGCATCGAAACATCGAGGCCGAGAGTGGGTTCATCAAGGAATAAGACGGTGGGACGGTGGAGCAGGCTGGCGGTCAGCTCGCACTTCATGCGTTCTCCCAGCGAGAGGGTGCGCACGGGCTTGGTCAGCAGTTCCTGCATGTCGAGCAGGGCAATCAGTTCGTCCAGCGTACGGCGAAACTCGGCAGGGGGGACGGCATAGACTTCGCTGAGGACGCGGAAAGAGTCCATGGGGGGGATATCCCAGAGCATCTGGCTTTTGTTGCCCATGACCATGCTGATGCAGCGCAGATAATCGGGGTGGCGCTGCCAGGGAACCTGCCCGGCAACTGTCCCCGTTCCGGTGGAGGGATGCAGCAAGCCAGAGAGCATTTTGAGCGTAGTGGTCTTGCCGGCGCCATTGGGGCCGATGAGACCGACCATGGCGCCGGATTCGATGGAGAAGCTGAGATCAGTGACTGCGGTGACCTCGCTGTAGCGAGGGCGCAGCAGGCTTTTCAAGGAGGCGGATAACCCTTCAGGGCGGATTGGGACGCGGTAAGTTTTGGTGAGGTTTTGAACCTGGATAGCGGGAGCGTTCATAGGAGATTCCTTTGGCGTTAGCGATTCATTTCAGCGATAGAAGCGGCTGCAAAAACTGCCCGGTGTAGGATGCTTTGACCTGGGCGATCATTTCGGGCGGGCCTTCGGCAATCAATTGACCGCCAGCCACACCGCCTTCAGGGCCAAGGTCAATGACCCAGTCGGCAACTTTGACCACATCGAGGTTATGCTCGACCACCACAACGCTGTTACCGGCATCCACCAGGCGCTGCAGGACGAGGAGCAAGCGGGCGGTATCGGCGGGGTGCTGGCCGGTGGTGGGCTCATCGAGCAGGTAGAGGGTGCGGCCGGTGGCACGGCGGCCCAGCTCTTTGGCAAGCTTGACACGCTGCGCCTCGCCGCCGGAAAGAGTGGTGGCGGGCTGACCCAACTGCAGGTAGCCCAGGCCGACATCGGACATGACCTGCAGGCGGGAGACAGCCGCCGGAACATCGGCGAACAAGGTCAGGGCTTCTTCAACCGTCATTTCGAGCACCTGAGAAATATCAAAGCCGCGATATTTAACGGCGAGGGTTTCAGACTTGAAGCGGCGCCCGTGGCAGGCGGGGCAGCGGACTTCGACATCGGGGAGGAAGTGCATTTTGACAGTGAGCGTCCCGGCGCCTTCGCAGCGCTCACAGCGACCGCCAGGAACGTTGAAGGAAAAATGGCGTGCAGTAATCTGGCGGCGCCTGGCCTCGGGTGTGGCGGCAAAAGCCTCGCGGATGGGGGTGAAGGTGTCAGAATAGGTGGCCGCGTTGGAGCGGGGAATGCGCCCAATGTGATTCTGGTCAATGGTGATGACTTTATCAATGTGTTCCCAGCCAGTAATGGCAGCATGCAGGCCAGGGGCTTCAGAGGCGCCGTTGAGGCGTTGGTGGGCGGCAAGGTCGAGAATATCAAAAATCAGCGAGGATTTGCCTGAACCGGAAACACCCGTTACGGCAACCAGCAAACCGAGCGGGATGCGCACGGTGAGGTTTTGCAGGTTGAACTGACGCGCGCCGGTGATGGTCAGAGACCGGTGGTTGGGCTGGCGGCGGGCAGCAGGCAGCGGCACGGCGGCGGTTCCGGCAAGGAAAGCGCCGGTTACGGAGCCGGGGATACGCGACACCTCGGCGGGGGTGCCGGAAGCAATAATCTGCCCGCCGTGCTTACCCGCGCCAGGGCCGATATCAACAAGGTAATCGGCAGAGCGGATCAGTTCAAGATCATGCTCAACGACCAGGACGGTGTTACCCAGATCGCGCAGGCGGCGGAGGATGTTAATCAGGCGGTGGGTATCGCGCTGGTGCAGGCCGATGGTGGGTTCATCGAGGACGTAGAGGACGCCGGTAAGGCCCGAGCCAAGCAGGGCAGCCAGGCGCAGGCGCTGCGCCTCGCCAGCGGAGAGGGTGGGTGAGGCACGCTCCAGCGAGAGGTAACCCACGCCGACTTCCAGCAGGCGGGTAATGCGTTCTTTCAAATCATCGAGGATGGCGCGGGCGATCAAGATTTCATCGGGGGTGAACAGGGTAGGTAGTTTTTCCAGCCAGGCAGACAGGTCGTCGATGGACAGTTTTGAGATGGCTATGATGGATTCTCCGGCAACTGTGACGGCGCGGCTCTCGGGGCGCAGGCGGGTTCCGGCACAGTCGGGGCAGGTCTGGGAGGTGAAGAGTTCGGAGAGCTTCTCGTGATAGGTGGTGTTGGCCGCCTGTTCGTCATAGCGGCGCTGCAGGTTGGTGACCACACCCTCAAAACGGCCCTGGGCGTTGGTGGTGGGGGGCTTAACGTCTGGGAAATGGCGGCGGAACTGAGGGCTGTCGGTGCCATAGAGGAAAAGGTCACGCTGGACGGGGGTGTACTGATCGATCGGCAGAGATGGATCAAACTCAAAGCCGTAATACTGCCCGGCATTTTTCAAAATCTGACTGTAGTGGGTGACGTGAAAATCAATCCAACCGAAAACGGCAAACTGGGGGATGCTCTTTGATTCGTCAATCAGACGGTTGAGGATCACCTGACGGACCACTCCCAGCCCGGTGCAGGTAGGGCAGGCGCCATCCGGTTTGTTGAAGGAGAAGTTAGCCATACCCAGTTCAGGCAGGGCCGCGCCGCAGTGCGGGCAGGGAACGGCGCCGGCAGGGCTCTCATCCGATTCGTCGTTCCAGTCTGCAGGAAGATCGTCAAAGGTGGCGGGGGGGACATCTCTGCCGCAGTTGGGGCAAGGGCGGTGCCCCAGGCGGGCAAACAGGACGCGCAGATAGGTGAAGACTTCGGTGGTGGTGCCCACGGTGGAGCGCGGGCTGCGGTTGGTGAGGTGCTGGTCGATGCTGATGGTAGGAGACAGCCCAACGATTGAGTCAACCGGCGGCTTGGACAACTCGTGGGCAACAAACCCGAGCGATTCGATGTACTGGCGCTGGCCTTCTTTGTTGAGGATATCAAAGGCAAGGGTTGATTTTCCCGACCCAGAGATGCCGGTCATCACGACAAGCTGGTTTTTGGGAATATCAAGGTTAATGTTTTTGAGGTTGTGCAACCGGGCATTGCGGATACTGATGGTGGGGTTCATAAAACCTCCAAACGGATGGGGTTGAGCGGCCATTCAGTTTAATTATATAACCCTGGTGGGCAAAGGGAGGGTTTGCCCTCAACCTGGCGAGACTATTCCCCCATGACAACCCGGACGATCAGACCAGCAGAGCGGTGATGAATTGGATGACCTGCTGTGCCAGGGCCTCCTGAGCGTGCAGCGTGGTCAGCCAGTGGTCGGCGGCGGTGAAAATATCCTCGCCGGGAAGGGGGGTATCGAGGGCAGATTTCAAGTCGTGGCGGCTGCCTCCATCCAATTCGATGAACATGCGTAAAATCGCCATGTGGCTGTAGCCAGCCTGGGCTAAAATGCGGATGATTTGCAGCCGCTCGATTTCTTCTTTGCCAAACAGGCGGTAGTTGTTGTGCGGGTTGCGCGGCACCGTGATGAGCCCATTGCGTTCCCAGTTGCGGATAACATCCAGGCTGACGCCCAGGCGCTTTGAAACAGTGCCAATTGACAGCGGCATTTCACGGTCATCGGGTTTGGTGGTTTGCGCCCAGTGCTCCAGAAGATTGGCCGCCTGGCTGGCCGATTCAAGCTCAAGCAAGATGGCAGACAGGTAGGCATGGGCTTTTTCCAGGGCGCCGGGCCAGTCTCCCAGCACAGCTTGCTGGATGACTGTATTAGAAAATTCACGCAAGGCCCGGCCGGGATATTCGGCGGCATAAATCAGGCGGGCAAGGCGCAGACAGTTGAGATGCTGCGGGGTGAACAAGCGGTAGCCGGAGGGGCTGCGCTCGACGGGTGGCATCAGGCCCCAATCCACATAGCGGCGGACGGTGTTGGGGTGAATGCCGACGGCGCGGGCCAGGTCGGAGGTGAGAAGGGGTTTGGAGGGAGGCATGGTTTCAGGAATTTCCTCAGACGGGGTAATCCATTTGCCTGGAGGCAACGTTAAATTATAACCCGATGAGGGCAGCGATCAGCCCAATTGACCTCCAGATTGCAACATCAAAGTTGCTAAATCCGGGTACAATCTTCTCAAGCGATCAATTCATTCCGTTAAAGCGAATATTCTCAATCAGGAGCTTGACCATGAAACCGAGGACGTTTTTCACCCACCATCTGGTAAAAAGCGAGGAGCTCAATCATCACGGCACGCTGTATGCCGGGCGGAGCGCTGAGTGGTTTGTGGAGGCGGGTTTTATTGCGGCTTCGGCGCTGGCGCGGCCGGAGAATATCGTCTGCCTGCAGATTCACGGGTTAATCTTCAAGAAGCCGGTGAAACTGGGCGAGGTGGTGTGTTATGAGAGCAAGGTTATCCTGGCGGGTAGGACGAGCCTGGTGGCTTATGTGCGGGTGCTGACGCAGGACGAGATGATGATGGATGGGTTCCTGACGTTTGTGCATGTGGATGCAGATGGGCATGCCCAGCCGCATGGGATTGTGATTGAGCCATCGAATGATGAAGAGGCAGCGCTGCAGCAGCGCGCCCGCGAAGTGACCGGGAAAAAATAAAATTTCAGTTTTCTTCCGCACCATCGCCGGGGGGCAGGTTGGGGCAGGTCTGATGGTAGGGCACAGAGGGCAGGAAATAGGTCTCCCACTCTTCCAATGTCAGGTTGCGGTTCAACCGGGCGCAGACGGCGTCGGTCAGGTCCTGGGGCTGCCAGGGCCAAATGTGAACCAGGTTATCGTCGGTGCCATACGCCACGCGCCGCCCGTCGGGACTGAAGGTCAGCGCAACGCCCTGCGAATCTGGCAGGCTGGCGCGCAGCACGGCCGCAGGCCCGGTGAATAGATCCCAAACCTGGAGCGTGCCGCTGGCAGCGCGGGTGGCGGCCTGGCGCCCATCGGGGCTGAAGATGATGGCTGCCAGATCGGGCTGTGGGATGGTCTGGCAGGCAAGCGCAATGCCGGTGGCGGCCTCCCAAACACAGACTTCACCCGCCTGGCTGGCAGAATAGATCCGCTGCCCGTCGGCGCTGTAAGCCAGCGACAGGATAGAAGCATCCTGGGAGAATTGCTCCAGCACCTGCCTGGTGCTGAGTTCCCAGATTTTAAGGCTGCCATCGCTCCCGCCCACAACCAGCCTTTGGCCGTCCGGGCTGAAAGAAATTGCTAAAATTGTACTACCGTGCTTGATGTTCGCAAGTGTTTTGCTGCTGGTAATTTCTTCAACTTGGACATATCCACCCTTGGTCCCTACGGCAATCAGGCGTTCATCCGGGCTGAAGGCCAACACAGTGGCAAAATGACCAAACGGTTTGTTGAGTAGATTTTCGCCAGTCGTAATATCCCAGATGTTAATCTGCCCAACAGCCCGATAACCGGTCAAAACGATTAACTTGTAACTGGCGCTGAACCCCCCAAACCCACCTGAATAGGGGTTATTGGCATTCAATTTGAGACGCATTGTCTTTTGAATCTCATCCCACACAAAAACTTTACCATCCGAAGTCAGCGCAAGCACCTGCTGCTCCTCTGGGTTGAAGGCAACTGATTGAATATAGACATCCTCGGGTAGGCTGATCATCGGTAGCCAGAAGTCGGGACCGGATGCCACTTGCCAGACCCGCACCGCGCCATCCTGGCCTGCTGTAATAATTTGCTGACCGTCCGGGCTGAACGCCACCCGGGAGACGGGCCCGGCGTGGTTCAGGCGGGCAATTTCGCGGCCTGTTGCAATATCCAGGATCCGGACTGACCCATCTGCACTGCCAGCCGCCAGCCAACGGTTGTCCGGGCTGAAGGCCAGGGTTCGGAAAGTGCCGTCCTGCTCTATGGTCGTAAACCAGTCATAATAAAAGCTCTGAGTCCCCAGAGGATCTTTCCACTGTGTTTCACTCAATATGACAATCGTTCCATTCTCCCGAGCGGCTGCAATCAGGCTGTCGTCTGAACTTACCAGGAGATTATATACGCCGGAGTAGGTGTTGGCGCTTTCGCCTGCCTGCCCCGATTCCAGATCTATGGCGACAATGCGGCTGCTTTTCGTGTAATAAACCAGGCGCTGGCTGTTGGCAGAGAAACGCGGATATAATGCAAGGCTGGCATCCTCAATGCTGGTGACCCTCTGCTGCGTGGTCAGATTCCAGAGGTCGAAATCTATCCTTCTATAATACCCCTGCTTATAACCCAACAGCCACTGCCCATCCGGGCTGGTTTGGTAGCTGTAATAAGCATCAAACGAGTAGGATAACCCGATCCGCTGCCCGGTGGCAATTTCATAACTGTAGGTTTCCAGAGTATCAAGCCAGTTAAAGATAATAACTGTGATGTAGCGGCTGTCCGGGCTGAAAAAGATTTCGCCGCCAAGCAGGTTCTGGACCATCACCTCGCCGCTCTCGGCATCCCAGACCGTGCTGCCATAATCATCTGTAATTCCCAGCAACCAGCGCCCATTCGGGCTGTAGCGAATGCTGACAGGCGATTTTTGATGCAAATTCAAAATCACGGCGCCGGTTTTAAGATCCCAGACTTGAATGGCGCCGTCCTCGCTCAACGCGGCCGCCTGGCTGCCATCCGGGCGGATGGCCAGGTCAATCACCGCGCGGCTGTACGTGATTTGATAATCTTCAACCGGCAGCAGGGCCGCGGCGGCCATGGCAGTGGTGTTGGCAGGGCTGGTGGGGTCGCGCTGCACGGCTTCCAGCGCCAGCAGGGTGGTCAGCTCCAGTTGACCGGGCTGGTCTTCAAACAGGTCTTCGGCCTGCACCGCCAGTTGGAGCGCCATGGCCTGGTTGGCCTGTGCCAGCGCGGCGGCGCGCCCGGCATCGGCATCGGCTGCGCGGGTGTCGGCCTGGGCGCGGGCGGTCTCGGCGGCTGCTGCGGTCGATTCGGCCACGGCAAGGCTCGTCTGGGCGGCTTCCAGTTCGCGGGCGGTGCGGCTGGCACGGCCCCAGCCCAGCAGAGCGGTGATCAACAGCAGGGCGGTGGCGGCACTCAGCCCAATCAGCAGCGGGCTGATGCGTTTGGGGCGCGGGGCCCGGCGCTGGCGGTCCAGCGGGTTGGCGGCGGGCGGCGCACCGGTGCGGCTGTCCAACCGGCTGCCCAGGGCTTTCAATTCGGCTTCCAGCGTCTCGGTAAAGCGCGCCTGCTCGGCCTCTGGCAGGGCCTGGCGGGCCAGGGCAAACACATCCAGCTTTTGCAGCAGCGTATCCAGCGCCCGGCGCAGGTGTGCATCGGCCCGGGCGGCGGCGGCAATTTCGCGCGCCAGTTCGGCCTCAGAGCGGGCCGGCCAGCGCTGCAGCAGCGCCAGAATGGGCCCGGCGCTGGTCTTCTTGAGCAGCCGGGTGACCACCGGGGTCACCTCGGGGTCACGGAGCTGTGTGGCGATCACCGCGGGCATCAAGGCCTTGAGGATCAGCCAGCCGTAGAGCGTATCCACCCCGGCGGGCTGCAGGTGCGCCGCCTGGGCGTTGAAATAATGGGCAATTTCGGTTTTCCAGCTTTCCAGTGAAAAAGACATCCATCCTCCATGAAACCTGAGCCGGTAGGTGAATTATAACGCGAATATTTGGGCGGGGTTTGTTCCACGTGCAGAGTTCGTTCCACGTTCTATGTTCCACGTGCGACGGCGGAAGTCTGGCAGGGGGAAGCGCAGCACTCAATAAGAGTCTGGTAGGGGCGCACCTGGGTGCGTGCAGCCTGAACAGGCTGTGCGCCCAGTGTAGGATTAAAATTACTCAGGGCGGACACATAGGTCCGCCCCTACGGCGCAATGAGAGGCGCCGTATCCTTCCAAGACGCACGCGGCCCTGTACTCCCGCCGGAGCGCCGAAGCGGCGAGGGTCGCGCAGCACCCTGTAAGGACTTATAGAAATTCAAGTCGGCTGTGCCGACTCCGTTTGGATGAGGCTGCTTTTACGGACTTGATTTTGGCCCGGCGGGGCCGCCGGGTTGTGACAATCAACGGGTTGTGGGCCAATTTCAGGAATCTGCAACATACAATCTGTGACCTCTTTCACTTGACCAGTCAAATTGGCAAGACTACAATAATGGTAACTGCAGGTTAAATTTAATAAGGAGCGATTCAATGGCCGATTTCCTTGTGCGTGGGACTCTGGCGAATGTTGACCCCGATGTGTACGAGTTGTGTCAGATCGAGGCTGAACGTCAGGTCCGCAAATTGATTCTGATTCCGAGTGAGAGCCAGGCGCCAGTGGCTGTCCGTGAGGCGCTTGGTTCTGTTTTCCAGAATCTGTATGCTGAAGGTTACCCGGACGAAGAAACCCGGTTCATGCCTGAGGAAGAGATTCTGGACTACACTGCCCGCCTGTCGCATTACCGGCGCTATGCCGATCCGCGCTATTATAAGGGCGTGGAGTATGCTGATGCGATTGAAAGCCTGGCACGCCGGCGCTGCGCCGAAGCCTTTGCCACGCCCAAGTTCTCGGCGGACCAGATTTTTGTGAATGTGCAGGCGCTTTCGGGCGCCCCTGCCAATAATGCGGTTTATGGGGCGCTGATTGCCCCCGGCGATACCATTCTGGGTATGAACCTGCTGCATGGGGGTCACCTGTCGCACGGATCATCAGTGAACCGCTCTGGCAAACTGTACAAGGTCGTGCATTACAATGTGGACCCGACCACCGAACAGATTGACTATGATGCTGTGGAAGCGCTGGCGCGCACCCATATGCCCAAGGTTATCATCGGTGGTTATTCATCTTACCCCTGGTCGCCGGACTGGGAACGGTTCCGCGCGATTGCGGACGCGGTGGGCGCGATTCTGCTGGCGGATGTTTCGCACATTGCGGGCTTGATCGCCGGCGGTGTGCTGCCGTCGCCCATTGGTTATGCGCATGTGATTACCTTCACCACGCATAAGACCCTCTGCGGGCCGCGCGGCGCGTGCATTTTGACCACGGATGGGGCGCTGGCGCGCAAGATTGACCGCTCGGTGTTCCCGGGCGAGCAGGGTGGGCCGCATATTCATGCGGTGGCGGCGCTGGCGACCACCTTCAAGCTGGCGCAAACGCCGGAATTCAAGGCGCTGCAGGCGCAGATCATCAAGAACTGCCAGGCGCTGACTAACCGGCTGCGCGAACGCGGGCTGCGGATCCCGTTTGGCGGGTCGGATACGCACCTGGGCAATATTGACTGCAAGACAATTGTAGGGCCGGACGGCACCACGCTCTCCGGTGATATGGCGGCGCGCATTCTGGATGTGGCCGGGATTGTGTGCAACCGCAATACCATCCCCGGCGACAAGACGGCGCTGTTCTCCACGGGCATCCGCTATGGCACGCCCTGGATGACGCAGCGCGGCCTGAAAGAAGCCGAGATGGTGCAGGTGGCCGACGCGATTGCCGACATTCTGTATGCCTGCAAGCCTTACACCATTGAAATGCGCACCGGGCCGGTGCAGCGCGCCAAAGTGGACTTTGCTGTGCTGGAAGATGTGAAACTGCGGGTGCGCGCCCTGGCTGAAAAAGCCGGCGCGGATCCTGTCCCGACTGCTTCCCAAAAGCATGGTTACCCCCACTTCTTCTACGTAGATGATAAGCCTGCGCGCAAGGCCCGCTGGGCGGCTTTTGACCTGACCGGTGACAATGTGCGTGGGTTTGTGAACTATACCTTCAGCAGCGACGCGGAAGCGCTGGAGCCGGGACAGAGCCAGAAGACCCTGTTGAGCACGCCCAAAGGCGAGCTGGCGGGCATTTTGACCTGCCTGGAAGCCGAACGGTATCAGTTCAGCCTGCCGGCGGAAAACGCGGGCCTGGCTGGAGCCTGGCTGCGCGACCTTTCGGACGGGTATGTGAGCTTTGATGAAGACCTGAGCCGCCGCCTGCCGGGGCCGATTTATGTGACGGATGCGGCCAAGCCGATTACGGCTGCGCGGGGCAACGCCGCGGCGCCGAAGAAACCCTATTCTATTGGGATGAGCGCCGGTAAGGGCAAGGCCCTGCCCCACTTCAAGTGGAAGGAACCCGAATCAGTTGAAATTCGGCGCACACCGATTTGTGAAATTCACAAGCAGATGGGCGCCAAGATGATTCCGTTTGCAGGCTGGGAGATGCCGGTGTGGTACACCTCGGTGACCGAAGAACACCTGGCCTGCCGCCAGGCGGCGGGGCTCTTTGATGTGGCACACATGGGCGTGTATCAGGCAGAGGGGCCGGATGCGGTGGCCTTCCTGGACAGCGTCTGCGGCAATGACATCAGCGCACTGGCAGTGGGAGAATCTTGCTATACGCACTTCCTTGATCCTGATGGGAACGTGATTGATGATACGCTGGTTTACCGGCGCGATGCTGACCGCTACCTGGTGGTGGTGAACGCATCTAATGATGACAAGGACTGGGCCTGGCTGAATGCGGTGCGCGATGGCAAGGTGCTGGTGGATAACGAGCACCCCTGGGTGCGCGCGTTTGGCCGCAATGTGATCTTCCGCAATCTGCGTGACCTGAAAGCGGGCGCCGACATGCGGATTGATATTGCGCTGCAGGGGCCGAAATCCCGAGATATCCTGCTCTCGCTGGGCGTGGATGCACCCACCCGCCGGCGGATCATGGCGCTGAAACGCACTCAACTGTGCGAAGCTATGGTTGGCGGATTTGAACTGGTGGTCTCACGCACGGGTTACACCGGCGAGAAGATGGCATTTGAACTGTTTGTGCACCCCGATAAAGCGGCTGACCTGTGGAATGCACTGCGTAAAGCTGGCGAACCGCTGGGTATGCGAGCCTGCGGCCTGGGGGCACGCGACTCACTGCGCACCGAAGCCGGACTGCCGCTCTACGGACATGAGATGGGCGGCGACCTGGGTTTGGGTGTGGCAGAAGCCGGGTTTGGCTCTTACGTGAAGACCTACAAACCCTGGTTCATTGGGCGGACGGCGTTCATCAACCGCGAAAAGGCCCGTCAGAGCGTGGTGGTGCGGTTCCGCTTCACCGAAAAGGGTGTGCGCATGGCTCACCTGCATGATCCGGTGCTGGACCGGAAGGGCCGTGTGATTGGCGTGGTGACAAGCTGCGCGATTGATGCGGAAGGCTTCCTGACCGGGCAGGCATTCATCGAGATGAAGGCAGCCGAAGAAGGCGCCCCCATTTCGATCTTCCAGAGCGCGCCCAAAGCTGCGGGCAAGGCCCCGGCAGATTTAGCCACCGGTGACCGCGTGACCATGCCGACACCGGCAGTGGTCATCAGCCGCTTCCCCAAATAGACCGAGAGTCATCCCGGTAAACCAATTCTACATAAGGAGAAAGAATGCACACTCAATGGGAACATCGCTACGCACAGCGCACACAGCGAATGAAGGGATCAGCAATCCGTGAGCTGCTCAAGCTGACGGAACTGCCCGGGGTCATCTCGTTTGCGGGCGGGCTGCCTGCGCCAGATGTCTTTCCGATTGACGAGTTCAAACGGGCCTGTATGACAGTGCTGGAAAAACAGGGCCCACAGTCACTGCAGTATGGATCGTCTGAGGGCTATCAGCCGCTGCGGGAGATGATTGCCCGCCATACCAGCCGCCAGGGGATTGGCGTGACGGCGGATAATGTGATGATTACCTCGGGGTCACAGCAAGCGCTGGACCTGCTGGGTAAGGTTTTTATCAATCACGGCGATCGCATCATTGTTGAAGCCCCCACCTATCTGGGCGCGCTGCAGGCCTGGAATGCCTACGGAGCCGAGTACATTACGGTTGAGTCGGATGAATATGGAATTGTACCCGAGTCGCTGGCTGAAGCGCTGCGCACCAGCCCGAAGTTTATGTATGTGCTGCCCAACTTCCAGAACCCGACGGGCATCACCACCTCACTGGAACGGCGCAAGACCCTGATTGAAATGGCTGACCGCTACGGTGTGCCGATCATTGAGGACGACCCCTACGGACAACTGCGCTACGAAGGCGAGGATATTCCCTCGGTCTGTGTGCTGGACAACCAGGTCCGCGCCCAGAACGGCGTGTACACGGGTAATGTGATCTACCTGAGCACGTTCTCCAAGATTCTGGCGCCGGGCCTGCGGTTGGCCTGGGTGATTGCGCCGGCAGATGTGATTCGCAAGCTGGTGCTGGCGAAACAGGGCGCCGACCTGCACACAGCCACGTTTAATCAGTTTGTGGCGTATGAGGTTGGGCACGGCGGGTTCATTGACCAGCATGTGCTGACCATCCGCAAGGTGTACAGCGAGCGCCGGGATGTGATGCTGGATGCGTTGGAAGAGCATATGCCCAAGGGCGTCAAGTGGACGCACCCGCTGGGTGGTCTGTTCCTGTGGATTACGCTGCCTCAGGGAATGAACTCTTCCGAGGTGTTCAAAGTTGCGGTGGATAAAGAGAAGGTGGCGTTTGTGCCGGGCTACTCGTTCTTCCCGAACGGCGGCGGCGAGAATACCATGCGGTTGAATTTCTCGTACAGCAATCCAGAGACGATCAACGAAGGCATTGCCCGGCTGGGGCGTGTGCTGAAGTCAATCGTATAACTAGGGTGGTCAGTAAGTTTTACCTCCCGGTGGGCCAATACCCACCGGGAGTTTTATTTTTTGGTTCATTATGAGACATTTACCGCTTGACATCCAGGGGAAAGGTCATATAATATGACTGATCGGTCATGTGACTGAGCGGTCATAAAATCAAAACCAGAGGAATGCAATTGCCACGCCCTACTTTTTTCAATCTGCCGGATGAAAAACGGCAAAAGATTCTCCAGGCTGCCATTGATGAATTTGCGGAGCGCGATTACGAGAGCGCGTCAGTCTCTCAAATTGTGATTCAGGCCGGGATTCCCAAAGGCAGTCTTTATCAGTATTTTGTGGATAAGAGCGACCTGCATCATTATTTGTTAGAGCTGGCGTTACAGAAGAAGGCTGAGATGATGGCTAGCGCCCAGCCGCCCGATGCTCGGGCAACGTTGTTTGAGCGCCTGCGCTGGCTGTTTGAGGCCATGGGCCAATACGAAATTGTGCACCCCAAACTGGCAAAGATTGGCTACCGCGCCATTTATGGACAGTCGCCGCTGCCCGAAAGCGTTATCACGCAGGCGAAGGAAGCAACGGCGCAGTATTTTTCCGCCCTGATTGAGCAGGGCAAAAAGAGCGGTGAAGTGCGCGCCGATATTGACGCCCGAACGGCGGCGTTCCTGTTCACGGCAGTTTTGACTCAACTGGGGCAGTATTTAATTACTGAAACAGCCAAAGAAACCCGGGGAGAGCCGGCTCACACGGTTTTACAATCGCCGGAGGCCCGGCAGATTTTTGATCAATTGATTGCCATGCTGCAATACGGTATGGCGCTGGAAAACTCATCGCAATTGAAAGAAGGTTAAAAATGGCTTATCAGCTGGATGCAAAGACGATCATCATCACGGGCGCCAATTCGGGCATTGGCAAGGCCGCGGCGATTCAACTGGCAAAGCTGGGCGCAACGGTGATTATGGCATGTCGATCTGCGGAGCGCGGCGCCCGAGCCCTGGATGAGGTTCGACAGGTCAGCGGCAGCCATAAAGCAGCGCTGATGCAGGTGGACATGGCTTCACAGGCATCCATCCGGAATTTTGCGGCCGAATTCAAGCAGCGATACGCAAGGCTGGATGTGTTGATTCATAATGCGGCGAATTTTGATCACACCCTCAAACAAGCCACATTGACCGAGGATGGGGTTGAAACCATCTTTGCGACCAACCACCTGGGCGTATTTTTGATGACCCGGCTGCTGCTTGATGTGCTCAAGAGCAGCGCACCCAGCCGGATTATCACAGTGGCATCCAAGGGACTGACCCTGTACCCTGCCCTGGAGATTGAATTTGACAATCTGAACGGTGAGCGCAAGTTCAGCACACAGCATGCCTATTATCATTCCAAACAGGCGCAGGTGATGTTCACCTACGACCTGGCTGAGCGGCTGAAAGGCAGCGGCGTAACGGTCAATTGTGTGCGCGTGACGAATGTGGCTATTCCAGACGAACGGCTGACCCATCTGCCCAAATGGCTGCTGAAAATCTATCAGCTCAAACGGAGCATGGCCATTACCCCTGAACAGCAGGCCGAGACTTATGTTTATCTGGCGGCTGACCCGGCGGTTCAGGATACAACCGGTGGGTACTGGGATGAACACAATCAAATGGTGCGGTCGAATGCCAAATCATACAATCGAGAGATGTGGCGGCGGCTGTGGGATGTGAGCAGCAAACTGACCGGGCTGGAGCAGTAAGTCCAGCCAGACAAAAACTGCCCTGGCAAATAAATTGCCAGGGCGGTGTGGTTGCATTATCTACCCGTCAAGGGCAGGTTAGCCGTTGTTGTGTTCCCAGAGTTTGAAGGCCTTGAGGCTGGAGCCACCCAGGAACTCTTGCAGGATCGAGTTGCCGGGGATGAGATCCGCTTCGATGGGTTGGAACCACTGCAAGAAGCTGAGCAGGCGCTTGGCTTCAATGTATTCCGGGTGACCAAAGGGGACCTGGCGGAGCAGCGGTTCGGCGAGAGGACGCAGGACCGAAAGCTCGACAACCTGAGCCGAGTTGAACATGGCATCGGCATATTCCTGGTAGGGGAAGATGTGGCGTTTTTCACCGCGGCGAACCATATCCCAGCGGCCAATCGTATCTTTGGCGGTGTAGCCGCGCTCGCGGGCGTCGCGCACGATGCGGCGGATCAGGCGGGTATCGGTGGTGGAGATGCGGTTGTAGCGATCCAGGTTAAGCTGCGTGAGGCAGGAAACATAGATGCGGAAGGTCTGGGCGGATGGGATATCGGGCAGCAGGCGAGGGTTGAGGCCGTGAATGCCTTCAAGGATCACCAACTGGTCGGGGGCCAACTGCACCCATTCGCCGGGTTCGCTCATACCAGTATGGAAGTTGTAATGGGGGAGCTGAACCTTCTCACCGGCAAGCAGGTGCTGGAGATCGGACTGCAAACGGGTGGTATCCAGGGCTTCGAGCGCTTCAAAGTCGATTCGGCCATCTTCGTCTCGAGGGGTGCGATCTCGGTCCACAAAATAGTTATCCATCTCAAGCGGGAAGGGGGACAGCCCCTGAGAGAGGAGCTGCACCGCCAGGCGCTTGGAGAAGGTGGTTTTGCCCGAGGAGGATGGTCCAGCGATCAAAACAATGCGGGCTTGATTGACACGCTCAACGATTTGCTGGGCGATATCTGAAATTTGCTGCTCGTGCAGGGCCTCAGCCACCAGGATGATTTCACGGGCACGGCCGGCGACGATGGAATCATTGAGGGCGCCAACACTGGCGATGCCCAGGCGGGTGAGCCACTGCTCATATTGGCGGAAGGTGTTGAGCAGCTTGGGATATTCGGGCATGGGGAGCAGTTCAGTCGGCGCGTTGCGGCGGGGGTACTGCAGTACAAAGCCCGTACCGAGCAGAGTCAGGGTGAACCAGCGCAGGAAGCCGGTGGAAGGCACCATGTAGCCGTGGTGGTAATCCTGATGATGAAGCAGGCGGTAAAGCACCAGTTCTTTACGCTGGCGATATTTGAGCAGGCGGACCTTATCATCGTAGCCCTTGGATTGGAAGTAGGCAATGGCCTCTTCCAACGGGACGGTGTGGCGCTCGAGGGGCAGGTCGGCGGCGACAATTTCGCGCATGCGGTTTTCGAGGCGGGCGAGTTCGGCGGTGGTCAGCGGGGCGCGGCCATCGAGCCAGCAGAAGAAGCCACCCGAGGCGACCGAGTGATCCACAATCAGGTCGTCATTGGGGAACAGCTCTTCAAAGGCGGCTTCGAGCAGGAAGGTGATGGAGCGGCGGTAAATGCGGGCGCCATCGGCCTCGGCCATGGTGATGGGGCGAACGCGGGATTCGATATCGATGGGGTAGGTCAGTTCGCGCAGTTCGTCATTGATGACGGCGCCGACAATGGGCGGGTTATCCCATTCGGGCAGGGCGCGCAGGAAGATGCCCACAGGCAGGCCGCGCGGGCCTTCAAAGGTGCGGCCATCGGGCAGATGAATTTCTACCAGGTCGCGCGATTGGGTTTGTCGAATAGAGCTATCGGGCGTAAGGTACATAGCCATCCCTTAAAGTGAGTTATCCCGTCCAACGGGACGGATAGTATACCACAGGAAAAGACGGGTGCGGTTAAGAGTGGGAGAGAATTGAGGGCCGGGGGGTGCCCTCCCGGGTGGGTAGAGAGGGCAGGCGGCAAGGTCAGGGCGTGAGCAGCCAGCGATAGACGGCCATGTTTTCGCCGCCCTGGGCGGGGGCGGAGAGGCCGCCGGTGGTGTAGAGGAGGGGGCGGTTTTGGATCAGTTGGGGATACCAGCCGGGGAAGGTGACCAGATAGTCCACCTGACGTTCGTCCAGGTAGGCGACAAGGCGGGTTTCGTCACGGATGAAGGGGATGACTTCGGGGGAGATCAGCCCGGCGAGGTCCACAAGCTGGCGGTCGGCATAGTAGCCGAGGGCGCCAATATCGTGGGCGGCGACGAGGGCATCCGGCGGGGTGTTCTGCGCCACCCAGTGAGCGGTCTGGACCATTTCAGTCTGGATGATGGCGACATCATTCGAATAAGAGCGGGCGCCCAGGGCATAGAATGACAGGGTCACTCCGGCAATGGTGAGCGCGACTGCAAAGCGCAGGCGGCGGCGCCACTTCTGCGCCAGGGGTAAATCGGAGAGGAGCCAGACGGTGCCCAACAGGCCAAGCAGGAAGAAAACCGGCATGGCGGGCATCAGGTAGCGGCCGTGCTGGTACGTCACGGGGAGGCGCAAAGCATAGATGACGGTATAGCCCAGCCACCAGAGGAACATCGCCAACAGCACAAGGTCACCCGGCTGGATGGCAGACGCTGAGCGCCAGGCGGAGAGGAGGCGGCGGGTCGATTTGATGACCGCATACAGGGCTCCGGGAAGCAAGGTGACCCCCACCCCGACCAGGGGCAGCGCGGCCAGGCTGCCCAGGCGAGCGCAAAGGGGCTGCTGGATCAGGATGGCATATTCGGCCTGTTTGGCAAAGAATGTATTGGGCCACAGCTCACCGGCAAGGGCCAAATTAAAGCCGAGGTAGGGGATAAACAACACGGCAAATCCGGCGAGGGTTACGCCAGCGCGGGTTAAACGGGCGCGGGCAGGGCCCGGAAGCAACAGGGCGGCGAATAATGCCGGGCCGATGAGGGTCAAGCCATCGGGACGAACCCAGGCGGAAAAACCCACCAGGGCGCCAGCAGCAAAAAACAGGCGGGGCGAGGCAGGGCGCAGCAGCAGGGCAAACAAGGCAACGCTCAGCAAGGCCTGAAGGATAGTCTCCATGCCGGAAGCGGCTGCCCAGACAAGGTGCCACTCAACGGCCAGCAGCAGGCCGACCCAGGGTAAGGCGGGGTGGGCTGGCCGGGAAAGCCGATTAAAGGCGATCTGCCCGGAGAGTGCCAGGCTAGCCAGACACAGACCACCCAGCAAATACGTCCAAAAATAGGGCGGGTTGCCGCCAACAAGGTGGCCGACTGCCAGCAGCGCTGACCAGAGCGGTGCGGTGGAGCCAGCGGAGGGCTGCCCCGGCAGGAAAGCCCATTCTCCCCGGTCAGCCAGATTGCGGGCATAGGTCTGGTGAATCCAGGCATCATCGAGGGGGAACCCGATGCCTGCACGCGCATTGCAGATAATCAAAAAGCCACCCAGCGCCAGGGCAGAGGCAAGAATCAAGATGAGGCGGTTGCGGTTCAGTGGCATGAGGTCACCTGGTAAATTTGAACGCCAACGGTAGATTGAAGATAAGTCAGTCCGGCGGTGTCTGTGGGGGCATCAAACAGCGGGCGCAGCCCGGCAGGTGCGTTGACGTCCAGGAGCAGGTAGGCAGCATCGTAACGGCAGGCCGCGGCAAGGGCCGTGACGGCGTCGCCATTGGGGATGACAACTGCCGGGCGGCGGGTGGCAGCATTGAAGCCGGGTGGGTTATTGACCATGATCACCGCATCGGCGGGGGCGCCGAGGGATACCAGGGCCAAATCTACCTGTTGGAAGGTGCGTTCATCGGCATCCCAAAGGGGAGTGAGGGGCTGAGGACCAATAACCCGGGCGGCGTACAGGCCAACGGTCAGCACCACTGCCAGCAATCCAATGCCCACACCGAAAACTGACCAGGCCTGACTACGCTTCCAGCTGCGGTGACGCGCACCCCAATCAATCACCGCGTCTAACCCCAGCGGAACAGCGGCCCATAACAGGGGCTGGAAAGCTGCGCCGGAGTGCAGATAGCCGCCACGCGAGCCCGCAAATGGGAAGACAAGTGTCATCACGGCAAAGGTCAACAGCCAGAGCGCAGCGGCAGCCTGGACCAAGCGGCGGGAGCGCAGCCGCCAGAGGCCGATGAGCATGAGCGGGAGGAGGATGACCAACCCCTGCACCCCCACCAGATTGGCAAGGTTCCAGAGGAAGGCCGTCCAGCGGGCAGACAGGGCGGCGCCCAACCCGGCAGCCCACCAGTTTTCAAACGTGAGGGAGCCTGCCGGGTAAGCGTAGGTATCATCATACGTTGTGAGCCAGAGGGTTTGCGAGCCGCCGGGCAAAGGCGTGCCATAGAGCTGAAGGTTGCGGGCCAGCCACCAACCTGCCGTTAAAAAGTAGCCCAGGACAATCAGCAGCAACAAACCATAGAAGCGGGGTTGGCGATAAAAGTCACGCCCGACAGCCCAGGCAGCTGCTAACGGCGCGGCCAGGAGCCAGAGCAGACCATCGGCGCGGGTGAGGTGCAGCAGACCGGCCAGGACGCCCAGCAGCAAAAAGCGCAGCCAGAGTCCTTTGCCGGATGGCGCAGGCTCGGCGGCAGTGGATTGCAGGCCAAAGCCCAGCCAGAGGAAGCCTGTGCCCAGCAGCATGTAAAGGATGAAGCTGTCTGTGAGAGTGAAGTATTGGAGGTAGAAACCAGAAAAAGCAGCCAGCACCCAGGCCAGCAGCCAGCGGCGGGAACGCTGAGCAGGGCTGGCGGCCGGATCCAGGCGGGCGGCCAGGGCGGCAACCAGCCAGGGCAAGAGGCCAGCCAGAAGGCTCAACGGGATGCGAGCCGCCAGGAAGCCGGTATTTTTTAAAAGCAGCATTCCAAGACTGCTGACCAGAGATGTGAGGGGCATCCAGTAGGTGTGTGAGGGGTGGGGCAGACCGGCGGGATCATCAAGATAATTCCAGAGGATGGGCTCGGTGAGGCTTTGACCGGAAGCAAGCTGGCGAGCGCCAATATAATAGTAGGCCGAATCCATGTAGCCGGGGGAGCGTTGAAATTGCCAGCAGAGTGCAATGACAGCCAGGTTGATCACCAGCAGGATTGGCCAGACACGAAAGGCAATGGACTGCGAACGAACAGGAGGAACGGGCACGCCAGTATTCATCAGAGGTTACCGGTCAAAAGTATAGATTTCCAGATCACCAAAGGTTTGATGGGCGACCAGGGAACAGCAGGCGTTCAACTCTGCCAACAGGGGGTGGGTTGAAATGCCCATAGATTGATAGTCACGAATGGCCTGGGTGAAGACGATTAAATGGATGCGAGGGGCCGTTGCAATCGCGGTGGTCACATCGGGCTGGGGGAAGAGCTGCATGGCCTCCTGAGAGGCTAAGGCATACGTATCATTTGAGGAGCCAGGCTCATCTGCCATGAAGACCTGCGGCAAATTTGGAGCGTAGTAGTGAGACGGGAAGTAGCTGAGCTTATTATCGTGCAGGATGACATCACCGGGTTGAATCTGGGCCTGGAGCGCAGTGACAGCCGCCTGGAATGGGGAGCGGGGGAAGGATTCAAACGAGTAGTATGCGGGAAGTGAAATCACCGAGCCAATGACAAATAGGCCCAGCAAAAAGGGGCCAATCCCGCGCCGCCAGCCTTTGGCAACAGCGCGGCCGGCAAGAGCATAGAAAGCCAGAGATGCCACCAAAAACCCGCGGGTGACGAAGACCGGGCGAATGAGATACGAGGTGATAAAGAGCAGGATGGGCAGGCCCAGCATCACACCAATCAACAGCGCCAACCCCCACCCTTCCCGGCGGGCGCGCCAGGTTTCCAGCAGGGTCAGCACATAGGCCTGGGCGGCAATCACACCACCGATCATCATCCAGACACCAGGGAGCGGCAGATGGATCACGAAGAGCAGAATCGCCTGCATGACTTCGATCAGGCCCGGGCGAGGCGTCCAGAAGGCACGCTGGATTTTGGCAACCTGACCAGGAACCAGCCAGAGCCAGGGCAGGGCCAGCAGACCCATGGCGGCCTGAGCGACCAACAGCCGAAGGAGGGGCTTCCATTCGCGGCGGAAAAGCAGGACAAGATTGGGAATGACCAGACCAAAGACCGCAAGGTTATGCGAATACATTGCAGCGGCGCCGCAAAGCACCAGGCCCAGCCAATCGGTCCAGCGGGTGCCGCGTTCATCCGGGCGCCAGATGCGGATGAAGAAGTAGTAATAGCTCAACTGGCTGAGGGCCAGCAGGGCATACATGCGCAAATCCTGGGCGTGGTATAGCTGGAGGGGGGAAATGGCAGCCAGCAGCGCCGCCCAGATGCCGGCAGGATGACCAAACAAACGGCGAACCAGCAGGAAAAGCATGGTTACGCTGCCCAGGCTGAGCAGCACGCTCAGCAGGCGCAGCCAGGTCAGCGAGCGCCCAACCTGCAGCCAGAAATGCAGCAAGAAGTAGTACAGCGGCGGCATGGTATCGGCAGCGGTGCCGCGGACAATTTCCGCAAGGCTGCGCTCAGACAGGAAGATGCTGAAGGCATCATCGTATTGAATGCTGCGCGTGCCGATCACTATCAAGCGCAAGATCAGTGCAAGGGCGAGGACGATGAGAAACTGCCACAGCGCCGCATGGCGCTTAAAAGTCCTCATTGGCTAAGCGTTCTCCTCCGCAGTGATTTGCTCAAACCAGGTATTGGGGGGGCGCACTGCCCACCAGCGCACCCAATAGAGCATGATGAACAAAAAAGCCGGCAGCGGAAAGAACATCACCGGGCTCTGGATGGGTTGATAGGTGTACTCCACCGTGGCAAAGAAAATAGCCCAGATGGCAACCAGCAGCAGAATGAGGCTGCCCAGCGTGACCGGCAGGCTGGCGCGCTTCCAGCGGGCATCCAGACCGGCAAAAATCAACGCAAGGGCCGGGGCCATCATGATGAAGTTGCCCGGGTCATTTTGAATGCCTACCCAGCCGCTCAGAGCCAGTGTCAGGCACACTGTCCACAGAAAGCCGCGAAACTCGGCTTTGCGATGCAGCCACCACTCAACCAGCATGACAATGATAAAGAATCCAGAGAAAATCCAACCGAGGGTTTTGCCAAAGCCGGGCCAAAATTCAGCGAAAGCAGCCGCGACAGTGCCGGGAGGGTTATATCCGGGGTAGCGTAAGACTTCACGCAGATTTTGCACAATCCAGTCGGGCAAGAATAAGGCGGCAAAGGCTGAGAGGATGAAGACACTGGCAGCCAGCCAGCTAATAATTTTCCAGCGTTTTTGGGCAATGGCCCAAATCGCGATGAAAACAATGACCAGAACCACCAGTTGGGGCTTGATGGTCGTCAGCGCCAGGAGAATACCGGCAATTTCATCCTGACGGGAACGGATAGCCAGTAAGGCACCTACCAGAACTAGCACAACCAGGATCACGGCATTGCCATTAATCAACGGACGCACCGCGTGATACCAGACCAGCGAGAAAAGCATGAAGAGGATCAGTACAGGCAGGCCGGGCCGCCAGCGGGCCAGGCGAATTGAGAGCAGCGCTGTGGCAGCCAGGCCGATTTCGAGGACGGTCATCCAAATGGCGCGGGCCAGGACAAAATCTTTGATCAGGGCAAAGGGCAGGAAGAGGGCTACCGAGTAGAGCGGATATGCAACACGCAGCTCATGTTCCCCCTGCTGGGCTGGGCGACCATAAACAAAGCGTTGGATGCGCTCGGAGGTTTCGTCTGAGTAGGGGCTGAGGCCATCATACAGGAATGAGCGGGCGCCAATCCAATGAACGACAAAATCATTGCCGCCGGGGTTCTCTGAGGTGTAGCGGTAGTTGGCCCAGCCCAGCAATGCAATCAGCCCAAGGCCAAGCACAATTCCGACCCAAATAAACCATGATGTTTTTCTGCGACGAGCGTTCAAATGACTACTCCTGTGGTCTGGCGCGGAATGCCCCTCAAGTCAATTATAATAGGATTTGATGAACGAAGATTGAGACGGTTGGCATGAATTGAGGTAATTCAATGATACTCACGTTATCACTGGCACAGTTCAAGATTGAGATTGGAAGACCAGCACAAAATATTGCAAAGGCCAAATGGTTGATTGCTGAAGCTGCCCGGGCAGGCAGCGAACTGATCCTGTTTCCGGAGTTATGGACCAGCGGCTATGACCTGGCGAATGCCAGCCGGTATGCGGCCGAAAATGCTGAACTGCTGCCCACACTGGCGAAAATCAGCCGGGAGGAGCAGATTGCCATCGGCGGATCGTATCTTACGGAGCGGCAGGGGAAATATTTCAATTCATTTATTCTGCTGCGGCCCGACGGACAGCCGCCAGCCACCTATGACAAGCTGCACCTCTTCCGGTTGATGCAAGAGGAGCAGTGGCTGGGCGCGGGAGAGGCCGGACAAACCGCCCGGTTTGACTGGGGCGAAGCGGGGTTATCGGTATGCTATGATCTGCGCTTTCCAGAGTTATACCGGCAGTATGCTTTGGATGGTGCCCAGGCTGCCTGGGTGGTGGCTGAGTGGCCGGTACGGCGAATAACGCACTGGCAGACCTTACTGCGGGCGCGGGCAATTGAGAATCAGATGTTTGTCGCCGGGGTGAATGCGGTAGGGGAAATTGGCGAGGCTGTCTATGGAGGGCACAGCGCCATCGTCACGCCGTGGGGCGAGTCGCTGATTGAGGGCAATGGCAAGGACGAAGCGCTGCTGACGGCTGACCTTGATTTTGAGCTGGTTGCCCAGGCACGACGCACGATTCCAGTATTTGAGGACCGGCGGAAGGATATTTACGGCTGACGGGCGCGCTGGTCAAAACGGATGGCGAGCAAGACGAGCAACAGGGCGCGCAGGATGATGGTGAGCGGCATGGCCCAGAACAGGCCGCGAGAGAGCAAAATGGGCCATTCCAGCAGGTTGACCAGGGTGAAAGTGACCACCAGCAGGGGGGCCTCTTTGTCTGGCAGCAGCAGGAGCACGAAAGGCAGAGCGTAGAGCGTCCACTGGACGCTCCAGCCGGGAGAAGCCAGCATGAGCAGGCACCAGGCCAGGCCCGTGAGGGCAAGAGCAGCAAGCGGGGTGCGGCGCGCCTTCAGGAAGCGCCAGAAACCCAAAGCGGCCGCGAGGCCAAGGGGTATCCAGGTGGGAATGCGAGCAGGCTGCCCCGAAGAAACATTTGCCAGAGCCGGCTCAAGGCGTTCCACCAGGGGGCCAAACGACCCGGTGCGGAGATTGCCATCCAGCAGGGCCCAGACCGTCTCCCAGGAGCCTTTGGCGCCCTGAGAAATCAGCGAGGCGGCGGTGAACTGCGGCGCGGCCAGATAAAGCGCACCGTAGGCAATCAGGCCTATGCCCAGGGTGAGCAATGTGACCCGCAGGGCGCGGCGCGGCGGCAGCAGCCGCCAGGCCGCCGCCAGAGCAAGCGCCGGGAAGAGTTTGGTGATCAGTCCCAGGCCCAGCACTGCACCGGCGCGCCAGTCGCGACCTTCGATGATCCAAAGCAAGCCGAGCAGCAAAGCCAGCACGGGCAGGGAGTCGAAGTACCACCAGGCATAGGCCAGGGCCACCAGAGCCAGGGCGTACATTAGCCAGCGCTTGAGCGCCGAAGGCGGATTGAGGTGTGCTAGAAGGCGGCCAAAGACCAGCAGACTGCCCACGTCGGCAGCAGTGAGGATGAAGAAAAGCAGGTAATCAAAGGTGTGCTGCTGCGCACCGGAAATGCGATATAGCAACTCAATCAAAAAGGGAAAGATGGGGGGGAATTCTACCCAGTGATCCAGGTAGGGCCAGCCGGGAATGGCAGCCAAATTGAAGAAATGCTGAAAATCGCCATAGCCACGCAACCCTTCCAGCGGCAGCGCCAGCAGCATGAGCAGACGGGCAATCATTAAACCGCCAACCAGAAAGCGTGGCCAGGACTTAATTTCAATGGGATGAGGTTCAGCGTCCATAGATCACCGCGATATCGTCAGAATAGAGGCGCGTCCAGCCGGCGGCATCTAATTCAGAGATCACCGGGCGGCCGGGCTCGAGCATGATGAGCCGCACATCCCACTGACTCAACACAGCAGGCCAGCCTGAGCGGGCCTCAACGACAGTCAGCCAGTCGCCAATGATCTCATCACCAAACAGGTCGGTGCGGCCATCTACAAAGACAGGATATTCGGGGAGGTGCCAGGTGAGATAGCCCCCCCAGCCATACTCACTGAGCAGCGGGCCGGTGGGGCGATTTCCCTGCAGCCAGTGCACCGCGGCGGTTGGCGAAGTGCTATACACCAGGGCGCCGTAAAACGTGGGCTGGGTCACAATGTATATTTTAATGAAAGCAGCAAACGCCAGCAGGGCAACAATCAATAGATTGAGTACCCGCGCCAGGGTCGGGGGAGCAGGTTTGGCGCGGGCCCGACGCTCGGCCAATTGATTCAGCCAGGATTGAAAAGCGGGCAACCGTTTGGGCCAGGACTGCAAGGCAGCCCAGAGATGGCGGGCCAGGACCGGGGCGGCGACCAGGGCAAAGGGGCCAAAATTGCGGCGGGCGACCAGCGCGAGGTAAGCAAAACCGATTACAGTTAGCAGATCCACACCATCGAGGCGGCGACCCGAGAGTCCAACCGAGGCGAGGGTTGCCAGCAGCAGCCAGAGGAAGGGCTGCTGGGCAAGGTCGTGAAAGTCGGGGGAAGCCCACTCGGAAATGGCCTGCTGAAGGGTCTGAACCCCCACCGTCTGGAAGGGGATGCGCCAGGTATCCAGGCCGTTAGGGTTAATTAAGACCACCAGAGCGCAGGCACCGGTCCACAACGCCAGACGGGCAATCCGCCGCCAGGAGAGAACTTCGGGACCGGTGAAGCCAAGCAGGTGATTGAGAATCTCACCGCCAAGTGCGGCTGCCAGGATTAGGAAGCCAATCGAATAGCCGCCGTGCAGATTAGACCAGAGCAAAAAGAGCGGCAGCATCAACCAGAGCAGGTCACGCTGGCGCCACTTATTGAGATACAGGATGCCGCCGAGAACCGCAATGCCCAGCAGAGAGGCCATCTGCGGGCGCGGCGACCAGACTAGGGCAGCTACCAGGCTGGCAAGGATGATCAAAAAGGCGCGTAAGAAACCAGGGCCTTCCATTTGGAGGTAAACCAGCCCCATGCTGACGACAGCCAGGAGCGCGACCAGCAGGCCCAGGCCCAGGGGGCCAGCGGCGCGGTACACCAACGCCATGACGACCTCGGAGAGCCAGGAGTGATTGATCCAATGCTCGCCGGCGCGGGTGAAGGAGAGGGTGTCGGTCAGCATGGGCTGACCAGTTTGCAGGGTCTCTTCGCCGGCGCGCAGGTGCCACCACAAATCGCTTTCCAACGGTGTGCGGGCAGCCATGAGGAAGACCAGGACGAGGGTCAAGACCAAAATCAGGCGCTCAAGCGGTTGTTGAGCAGATGATTTGACAGTAACGGTCACGGCGTGCTGCTCCCCAGCCCAATTTGTTCCGGGCGAACCAGGACTGAAAGCCGGTAATAGACCTGATAATCACCAATTTGACGCTCCTGCCAGGTGATGCCCAGAGCGGTAAACTGTGCACGCAAGTACTCATCCAGCGGTGCATTGCGGGTTGTGATGTAAGCAGCCCGGGTGGATTGCATCACTACGGCATCGTAGGGTGCATAGCGATCATCACGTTCGGTGTAGCGCAGATCAGCGTGATATGGCAGGCGCGGTACAAATATCAAACTTTCGTCCGACTCAAATGCCAGGGGGTAACTGACCCAATAATTGGTGTAGCCGGTGGTCTCGCCCTCGGTTTTGAGGAAATCAATCAACTCTGGCAGGTAACGATGATCGACAACCGATGGCTCATAGAACTGGGTGGTGATGCCAGGCGGGTAACGCAGCGCACACTGGATGGTGCCGTAGACGTGAAAGCCAATCACCAGGGCAATCAGGGCGAGACGGATCCAGAACTTTTGGCTAACCTGCTGGATCGTCTCAGCGGCAATGAGGGCCAGGGGAATGGCGGTGGGGACAAAGTAGCGCCCGGAAGGATCCACACCGAAGGAGGTCAGAATAAAAGCCAGCCAGAAGACCACCATCACGCCCACAATCATGCGGCGCTCGGGCCAATGTTCCTGCTTGCGCTCAATGCAGCGAGCCATAAAGATGATAACCACAGCCCAAAACATCAACACGAAGGGCAGCAGCGGCAGCCCCAGCCAGCGCACCTCCCACGGAGGGCGGAAGCCAAAGGTCACTGTGCCGCCAAGGAGAATCAAGTTGAAGAGATGATTCAGTATTTGAAGTGCATAGGAGCCTTTTTCAACCGCCACGGCACTGCCGGTCAATTCGCCAATCAGATGTCCGAGGCCAGCCTGGGCAGCATAGAGCCACCAGGGCAGCGAACCCAGCAGAAAGCCAACCAGCGCAGCGGGGATAATTGGCCAACCCCGCCGCCAGCCGGAGCCCCAGCGGAGCTTCCAGAGCAGGTAAAGCCCGGACGGGATTGCATAAATCAGCGAGAGGGCGTTAGACCAGAGGCCAAGCCCGGCCAGGAAGCCCCAGAGCACCGCCCCACCCCAAACACGCGGCGCAAGAGGAGCATCGGACAACAGACGCTGCCCAATTGCGTGTACCGCCAGCAGCATCAGGTTGCCGATGAGGATGGCCTCGCCATAGCCACCCAGGGAGGCGGTGGTGTAGAGCGTGACGTTGACCGTGGGAACAGCCAGCAGTGCGGCGGCGATCAGGCCGGTGCGAGATGACCCCAGGATGGTTTTACCAATTAGATAGGTGGTGGCGATTGTGCCGAGATAAAGCAGGGTTTGCAGGAGCCGGATAACCCAGACCTGCTGCCCAAAGATGGCAAAACCACCCGCCACCAGCCAGGCATCCAGGCTGCCCATGTAGGCCTGACCATAGAAAAAGATGGGGCGTTCACCCTGCAAAATGTGGCGAGCCATCAGTGCAACGACGGCCTCATCGGCGTTGAAGGGGACGCGTTCGGCCAGAAGCAGCCAGAGCTTGAGTCCAGCCGCCACCAACAAAATCAGCCCCAGCCAAAAGATATCGCGTTTCCAGATTTTCATATTTTGATTGTACAGGAGATTGCTGAATTTGTCAGGTCAGAATACGACATGGGCATATAATTATGGGTATGAATAAAAAGAAACTGCTGCCACTGCTGACTGCTGGCATTATTCTGCTGATTTGCATCCCGTACTGGGCGGGGACTTTGGGCGTCCCGTTTCATCCAGACGAGAGCGCACAGCTTTATATGAGCGCAGACGTTGAATTGCTCTTTGAAAACCCTACGGATTTGTTCTGGACGCCTGCAGAAACCAGCGGGCTGCGAGAACAGTACCGGCTGCTGGATGCGCCGCTGACGCGCACTTTAATTGGATTGGGCCGAGTGCTAAGCAACACAACAGCACTGCCGGCTGACTGGGTCTGGTCAGCCAGTTGGGAAGAAAACTCAGGTAACGGTGCGCTGCCGGATCGGCGGCTGCTGGCGGTGGGACGATTAAGTGTGGCCTGGTTGTTCCCGTTGACGCTCTGGTTCACCTATGAGGCAGGGAAAAGTTTAGGCGGCAAAAGGTTGGGCTGTCTGGCGCTGGTATTGATGACCATTAACGCGCTGGTGCTGCTGCACACCCGCCGGGCCATGGCTGAAAGTGCGCTGTTATTCTGTGTGGCGTTGTTCATCTGGCTGGCGCTGCGGGAGAAAACGCCTGCCTGGCTGCTGGGGCTGGCGGCAGGACTGGCATTCTGCGCCAAACATTCGGCGGTGACGCTGCTGCCGTTGGGGTTGGTGGCGGTGCTATGGGTTCGACACAGTCAACTTCACTGGACACGCTATCTGCTCCGGGCAGGGGCGTATTTGCTGGCATTTGGGTTGGTATATGGGCTGTTAAATCCATGGCTGTGGCAATATCCGGTGCAGGCAACGCAGGCGGCGCTGACAGCTCGGCAAGAGTTAGCTGCCCGGCAAACGGCGGAAATGCGGGCGGCAAATGCGGATCAGGCGCTGGATACACCCGGAGAACGATTGGTGGGTGCACTGGCGCAGGTGTATTTTGCACCACCAGCCATCTGGGATGTGGGGAATTACGCAGAAGTGCAGCAAAGCGATGCCGACCATTATCTGGCAAACCCCTTGCACCAGCTGCTGCGGAGTTTTGGCGGCGGGGGGATTCTGCTGGCGCTGACGTTGGTGGGAATTGCGCTGGCAGTAAGAGGGGTAATCAAAGAACCAACAGAGCGGCGAGGATTGGCCTTGCTGCTGTTGGGCTTTGGGCTGCAGTTGGGGTTTCAGGCCGGGTTTGTAACGCTGCCGTTTCAACGTTATGTTATTCCCTTGCTGCCGTGGATCGGGTTGTTAATGGGATATGCGCTGCACAAAACCATCCGACTGCCCATGAAACGAAAATAAAAAGGGTGCACGTCTGTGCACCCTTTGATGGGATTGGGATATGGTTAAGTTAGATGCTGCGCTGGAAAACGCGGTGGTTCTTGTAAGCCTTGCCACCCAGGTTAATCAGATCACGGCGCATTTGAACCGCCGATTCAGCGACCTGGGTCATTTCGAGGTGCTCGAATTGAGGCGTGTGAACGGTCTTCTCCAGTTCAGCATACATCAATGCAGTGCCGCCGCGGCCCTGATATTCGGGCAGGACGCCAACGCCATTGCCCGAGACCCAGTTGGTGCGCTTGAGCGAGATCAGCATATCGGCGATGCTCCAGGGCGTCAGGCGGCCGCGGGCACGCTGAATGGCCTGAGAAATGTCGGGGAAGGCAAAGAGGAAGCCAACCACTTCATCGTGATGCAGGATGATCTTGATGAATTGAGGCACGGCTACGGTCAGCACAGAATCAACCGTGAATTTGATTTCACGCTGGGTCAGGGGGTAATATTCCCAGTTGTTGACAAAGGTCTTATTGTAAGCCTCACCAATACGATCTCCCCATTTGAGCATCTCAGCTTTTGAGGCGAAGTTCTTGACTGTGAATGTACCGCGTTCCTGAACCCGGCGGGCGATTTCGCGCGCTTTTTCGGGAAGCTGGAAGTTATCACGGTGCAGGTAGCAGGAAACAAAATCCACTTTCTTTTCAAAACCCAGTTCTTCCATCAGGCGTTGATAGTAAGGGAAGTTGTAGTTCATCATGGTCATCATCTGGCGATGCTCGAAGCCCTCAATTTGAATGCCGTAGCCATCAAACGGGGAGAAGCCCTTAGGCCCGACCACGCGAGTCAGTCCGCGCTTCTGGGCCCATTCTGCCGCAGCAGTGACCAGTGCTTTGGCAACATCAATGTCATCCACGGTATCGAAGAGGTAGAAGGAAGAATCTTTGACGCCATGAACCTGATTGAAGGGTTTGAGTTCCATGGCGGCAATGCGCCCAACCACCTCATCACCACGGCGGGCAATGAAGAAATCGGCGTCTGAGTGTTCGTAGAAGGGGTGTTTCTCGCGGTTCAACATCAGCTTGATGTCGTTATAGAACGGCGGGACCCACTGCGGCGTACCGGCATAGAGACGATAGTGAAAATTGACAAATTCGTTCACTTGCCGGCGGTCGGTTGTATCAATTTTTTGAATTTCGACCATGTTTTCCTCACAGTTTGAATAATGAATAATCGATCGAGCAGAATGGAGACAGTATACCCCAAATCAAAATGAGATGAGTGAATTCTCATCTGGAAGGGTTAACCCGCAGATGGGGCCTGAGCTACGCTATCCGGTCTAACAGGCTAAACTTACCAGGTGATGACGCTGGCAGAAGGGCGTGGGGCGGGCATTAATTTAGCCAGCACAACCCCGGCTACAAAACCGCCAATATGCGCCCAGAAAGCCACGCCGCCGACATCGGCAGCGCCGATGGATAGAAAGCCATTGAATAGCTGCAGGATGAACCAGAACCCCAGTACCACCGAAGCGGGGACCATGGCAAGCCGCATAAAGAAGCCCAGGGGGATGAAGGTGGCGATCCGGCTTTGGGGATACATGACCAAATAGGCGCCCAGAACGGCAGCAATGGCACCGCTGGCGCCCACGGTTGGGATCTGGGAGTTTGGATTAAAGAGCAGGTGGGTGAGGGAGGCGGCCAAACCACCCGCCAGATAAAAGAGCAGGTATTTGAAACTGCCCAGACGATCTTCAACATTATCACCAAAAATCCATAAGTACAGCATGTTGCCGGCAATGTGGGCAAGGCCAGCGTGCATGAACATACTGGTGAAAATATCGGTAATATCCCCCAGATCAATGCCGTTGGAAAAACTGGCCGGGATGAGGGCAAATTGATAGACCAACCGCTCTTGTTCTGGTCCGGCCAACCACATCAAAAGAAACACCAGCAGGTTTGCGCCAATCAAGGCATAGTTGACAATTGGAACCCGGCGGGTGGGAATTGAATCGCGGATTGGGATCATTCAGCGCCTCCTAACCATTTTAGCCATCTGTGCTACGACAGAATGTTACCAAACCGGGAGAGAAAAAGCGAGGGCAGTGTTTAGATGGTTTTCTCCCAGGGTTCAGAAACATCGTATTCGGGGCCCATCACGGAAAAGTAGAGGGCATTGGCGCCGGGAGAATAGCCACCCACAAAGGCTACCTTGCAGCCCATCTGCTTGAGGCAGTGCAGCCCTTCGATCATCATCGCTTTGCCGAGGCCGCGCTGACGGTGAGCCGGTACGGTTGCGACCGGTTCAAAGTAGGCGGTGCGAGAGACATCGTCAAACCAGATGGTGCAGAAAGAGGCCACTGACCCATCGGGAGCAATGACAACCAGGTCCAGATCACGGCGGTAGAGCGGCGCTGATTGGATATGGCGATACCAGTCAGGGTGATCGCGATTGTCACGGGCAGCCTGGATATCATCATCGTGAAAGCCCAGGCCTGAAGCATAGCAGCGCTCTAGAAATTCCAGGCCAGCACCCAGCGGGCGGATTGTGTAATCGGGGAGCTTGATGGGCTGCGGCAGGGGCAGATCGAGCAAGCGGCGGTGCTGGTATTCCTGTTCGCCGGGGCGATCCACGCGCTGGAAGCCGCGCTGGGTCAGGGTTTGGTGAAGGGCGGCGTCCTGCGAATCAACAAAGATTTGCAACTGGCGGCGGTCATCCTGGTTCGGCGCGGTCAGGCGGTCTTCAGCCAGGGCAATCATTGCGGCATCAAGGTCGGGAGAGATAAAATCGGGGTGGCGCTGCAAAAAGACCTGCCCGTGGCCTTCGGGATTCAGGACGGCGGCAATTTGCCCGTCCGGGGTTTCCCAGATAAACACATTTTCGGCCAGGGAGATTTTCTCCAGATCGGGATTGGCAAACCACCACCAATAATCCCAGCGGGCAACCGACCAGCTAAATTCACGGCAGTGATTAGCAATCATTACCTGACGCAAAAAATCGCGAATGCGCCAGTAATCGTCATCGGATTGATAGGTGCGCAGGGTGAGCTTCATAACCGGTCTCCTGAAAAAGGCGAAAGCGATAATTTAGTTTAGCGCAAAAGCGGCCGGTTGTCATTAATTTCAAGAGGCGGGCATTTTATAGGCCGCGGTGAATGATCCTCTGCAGGATGGGAAGATGACGGGCAGCCAAAAGGCCCAGGGCGGCACCAAGTGAGTCGATTGCCACATCCACGAGGGCAGCATGGCGCCCCGGGACAAAGGACTGATGAAGCTCGTCACTGGCGGCATAGAGCGCGGCGCCGATGAACGCAAACAGAATATTACGCCAGTCAGCAGATCCGAGACCACGCAGCAGCGTGAGCGCCAGCAGGGCATAGCCGAGCATGTGCCCGCCCTTTTTGACCAACCGATCCCAGCCGCCGAGGTTGGGAATTTCTGTGGAGGGGGTGTTGGAGAAAATAAAGATCGCCAGCATGAGCACAAGGGCCGGGCCCCAGCGCTGTAAAATCTGGTAGAGACGGTTGGCAGCAGGATTTGACATGCGTTCCTAAAAGAAGCCAGGCAAAATGGTTTAGTAGAGGGTTAGCAGACAAAAATACTTGACGAGAGGGAACATAAAAGCGTATATTTCTTGATAGGATACTTTGATATGAATTATGAACATCGTTTTCGGGTTCAGGCTGCACTGAGCCGGGTGAGGAATTTTCACAGCCGGGCAGAAAGCATGGCTGCCATCACGCCGCCGCCAGTGTTTGTCAAAATGAAGAGCACCCCGGCTACACTGAACGAAAATGATATCATGGATTTTACAATGTGGATGGGGCCGCTGCCGATTCATTTATGGCTTTTTCAAGAAAATGTCAGACAACTCCTCCAGGCTACATTTCGTCATAATTTACCAATGACGGCTTTACGGGAAGGGGATTTTACAGTGAGCAAAAGGGCAAAAGCCTCAGAGATGTGAC
>Ga0208940_1000514_pt1 | contig 48851 bp, 33 predicted proteins | sample AD_JPNNA6_MetaG_FD_184445 | JGI IMG/M metagenome (GOLD analysis project Ga0208940, IMG submission 184445) | Active sludge microbial communities of municipal wastewater-treating anaerobic digesters from Japan - AD_JPNNA6_MetaG (SPAdes) (version 2) | ecosystem: Engineered > Bioreactor > Anaerobic... | reverse complement strand
TATAGCTGCTTTTGGACAGGTGGCCATCTTTGATAACCGGCTGGGAATTTCTCAGGTTTCAGAGGTGGCTAATTATATTGAACTGACTGACGAAGTTATGGGTTTACTCTGGGATAAATCTCTTCCCCTTCCCTATAAAGTCGAAGCTCTCAAGCGGGAACCGGAGACTGGAGCCAGTTTTGTTTCATTACCATCCCGTTCTCTTTCGCTCTTGAAGTCAGCCGGAGATGATTATCTTGATTATCTGACCAGAAGCTATCAGCTGAGGCTCTGGAAGAGTAATCTTTTTAAAGCCATGTCTAAACCCGGTGAATCAGAGGCCGATTTTCGGGTCAGGTTAAGCCAGCTGGCCCGCGAAAAACGGGATGAAGCTCTCCAGAAATTGAGGCAAAAATATGCTTCGAAAATCAGTGCACTGGAGAAGCAGTATTTGACTGCGCAGCAGCGGCTGCAAAGAGAACAGGAGCAATATAAAGAGAAAGTTACCCAGAGCGCCATCTCAGCCGGGGCAACTGTTTTTGGAGCTATTCTCGGCCGCAAATCCTACCCGGTAGGCCGGGCTACCACCACCGCCCGGAGTGCCAGCCGGGCCTATTACGAGAAGATGGACATAAAAAGAGCTCAAGAACAGGTGGAACTGACCCGGACCAGACTGGAAGAGATGGAAAAAGAACTCGAGAGAGAAGCAAATCAAATAGCCGGCCTCTACGATCCGGCCGGTGAACAGCTGGAGACGGTCGCCCTGAGGCCTAAGAAAAAAGATATAGCCATAATCTGGTCTGGCCTTCTCTGGTTGCCTGTCTGGCATCTGGTTTCAGGAAACCTGCAGCCAGCCTTCTGACCCGGTCGCTTTTATATTTCCATTCTACTAGCCGGCTGATACTTTATTCCAGCTTTTATAATTCTTTGATTTAGAACATTATTTCCTTGACAGTTATCTTCTTTAAGTTATATTCTCAAAAACGGGAAAAGGGTAACCCTAAAAATGAGGCAGTGGGGAAACATCTCTTTGACAGTTAACCATCTTCTGCTGGTCTTCAATCTTCTCGGCCATTGGCTTTCTTAAGATTATTAAAATTGGAAAGGAGGATAGGGATCATGAAGAGAACAACTCATCGCAGTGTTAAAGGTACTAAACTTTATGCGGTGCGCGATGAAAAAGGGCGTTTTGTGGACATCCAGACTTATAAGCGCGCCCATGCCGCTGATATGAAGCGCAAGAGCAAAGCTGAAATTGCAGCTAAAGCCAAAAAAACAACGAAGAAAAAATAATTCTTGACTTTCTGTTCTTTCCAGCCTGGACAGCGATAAAGACCGCGACAGCAGGCTTCCAGGTTTACCTAACTAGGGCCTGATGGACAGGGTGATCTTAAAGACGCCCCGGTCACCAGCGGCATAAAAGCGGCTGGTAGGATCCCAGCGCCTTTCCCAGTTACTGTTGTAAATTAAATAAATAAAATTGCCCGGCTTAACTTCCCAGCGGAAACGGGCACTCCAGCCCAGAAGATGCGAGACGCTATCGTACTGAAGATAATTCATAAAGCCCAGGTCAGGCGAAAAATAGAAATCCAGTTTAAACTGATATACATTTTCATCAATTTTACCTTCAGGCAGGGTTCCCCGGACAATTTCAGTATTAAAAGACGTATCAATATTGCCGCGCCAGTGATAGGTCAGCCCAGCCGAAAAATCACCATAATGGCCTGAGTAAAACTGTCCGACGGTATAGTTAAGGTTTAACGATACAGGTCGATGGGGAGCAGTATTAAAGCTCAATCTGGCGTTGGTAAAGTTGTAAGGCCCGGCTGGCAGAATTGTCCCTGGCGCCACCTCAAAATCGTAGGGCAGGACATCTTTGTTGACCACCACATTGGCTGTAAATTTTTCGCCAGCCTCAGTTCTAAAGCTTAAAGGTGTAAAGGTCAGACGGCTGGTTTCCAGACTGCCGTCCAGTTTCCAGTAGAAATCACCGCTGGCCTGAAAGAAAAACTGCCTGATCACTCGATCTAGCCAGCCCCGCTGTGGACGCGGATTGTAGCCCAGCTGCAAATAAAAGGTCTGGATGGCCGGTCTCATCATGTAACCTACACCGGGGTCAAGAGCTTCGCCGTAGTAAGCGTAGGTGGATTCGATGTCAATAAGATCATTGGGATAATTGGCCCGAAAGCCGAAGCCGTGGTGGCGCCCGGGTTCGTCATTCCAGTTATAAGCAGCCCAGGCCGCCAGCCAGAGATTTTTGCTGCCGGCAAAGCGAGAGGTGGCATAATTTATATCAAAACCAATGAGGCTATTATTATCTCCGGTAGGACTGCCATTGGTGAAAATCAGCCCAATTTTACTTTCTGATAGAAAGTCGTAAGTCACCCGTCCGGCAAATAAATTAGTCCGTGGCAAGCCGCCCGCCTCCTCCATCTCCATATCCAGCATAGCCAGATTGAATTTACCTATTTTCCCGTAGAGCTTGGCTCCAAAATCAATTGGCACCTGTTGCCCCTGATAAAGACCAATCCGACGGCTGAAAAAAGGGTAAAAGCTAACACTTGAACTGAAGTTAAAAGTTTCCGAACCTTCTAAGAAAAACATCCTTTTTTCAGGATAAAAGAGTGGGAAACGGGTCAGGTTAAGACGCCGGTCATCAACTTCAGTTTCCGCAAAATCAGTATTATAGGTAAAGGCAGCGACGAGATTGGGAGTAATATTCTTGTATATATCCAGTCCAGCCTGAGAATCCCAATCATAGTGGTTATTATCAGGCTGATGTTGATTCTGGGTGGCTATCAGACCATAAGGCCGGATGGTAATGCCCAGTCCCTGTTTTATGTCTGAAATACCTTCGAGCTCAGCCGCCATCATCGGATTATTAAAATTAGCATCCCAGGAAATACCTGAGAGGCGATCGGTCTCCTGTTTGCGGGCAATATAGCGCTCGACATTCAAACCCCAGGCCGGCAAGTCTTTCTTAAAGGAAATCGTTTTAAAGGGGATTTTCATTTCGGCTGACCAGCCATCGGCCAGGATTTTTGCCCGGCCTTCCCAGATACCATCCCAGTTCAAACTGGCATTGCCACCCGAAACGAGGCCTTCGCTGCGAGCGCCTTTCGGATTGATATAAAAAATGTAGGCAGTCCTTTTGTCTAAAAAAGGATCGATTAAAACCCGCACAACATCGTTGCTGGTACTGGTCCCCTGATGGCTTCCATACATTCCCTGACTTTCACCGGTCTGGTCATGAGAAAGCGAATTAGCAGCAATTTTTCCCGGCTCACTATCATAACAATAAATGCCAATATAAAGATTGGTTTCATCATATAGTACTCTCAGCTCGGTTTTCTCTGTTGGTTCATTTCCCGGAGAAGGCTCAACCATTTTGAAGCCAGAGAAAGGCTCAGCCTGTTTCCAGACTTCATCGGTAAGAACTCCGTCGAGATGGGGCCCTTTTTCGACTTTAACTGCCTTCAATTTTATGGCCGAATCTGGCTGGGCAGAAACACCTGAAAACGGAATAAGAGCAGTGACAATCAACCCTGAAAAGATAAAAAGAAAATATCTGCTTCTATTCATCGCCTCACCACTTGAATAAAAATTAATTTTTTTGTCCTGAATTTGGCCGGCTTATCAGTCTGGCCACCTGTTTGATTTAGGACTTTTGATTTCAGCCAAATATCTCTCTAAATTAAAGACGAATTATAAATGATAATCTTCCAGTTGTCAGTTATAAATTTATTAAACTCAAAATTTACAACTACAGTCAATAAATCTGTTTTTGAACAGCTACCACCCGCTCGGTAATAATCGTTTAGATCAAAACTTCATGACAGAGGGCCTGGCCCCAGCAGTCGGCCTGAGGCAAGAGCAACTCCCTGCTTCTCAACCAGCCTGAGATGCTGGCCCTGTTCAGTCAGAAACCGACCTCAAAGAACAAATCTACCCCAGACGGAGTTAAGCAAAAAAAGCTAAAAGCGGGCAACTGAATACGTATATAACTTATAAAACGTTTGGTTATCATTGGACACTTGATTTTAAGAATTATCAACGAAATCTATTATTCAAAAGTCATAGCCAGGCAAGAGCTGTAGTCTCGTTGACGAAATCAGACTGTCTGTGACCGATTACATCTGCCATAAAGTCAAGTGCTTCTTGCCATTCTAATCTTTTATAAAGAGCTTCACATAGTCCAGATTACTTTGAAGCCTGGCGCGACAGTCTTCAGTAGCTTCGGCTATGGCCAGACCTTCTTCCAGCAATTTTTTGGCTGGGGCCAGGTCTGTCGTCTGGTCCGCCTTGTGTTGTTTTATAATCATGTAGGCAGCATTATTTTTGCCCCAGGCTGCGATATCGGGCTTACCCAGCCCTTCTGCCTGTCGGATGTATTCAAGGTAATATTGAAGAGCTCTGACATAGTCACCTTCCTGATCATACTTTTCGGCCTCGGCCTTGGCCTGGCGCCAGTTCTCCCAGGAAATTGGGAGCTGGTTGGCCTGCTGTTCCTGTTGTTCCTGGGCTGCCGCTTCTGAGACCAGAAATAATGGGCTGACCAGGCCCAGACACAAAAAGACAACCAGACTTAAATAATTTAATTTTTTCATGTTTTGACCCTCCTCCTTCCTTGTTTTCCCAATTTTTTCCCGACGTTAGTATTTTAAAGCACTATCCTTAAAATTACAAAAAATCTTCAGCTTAAATAGGATGGGGTGGCAGGGCGTGTCTCCGCTCCGCCCGCAGCGGAAGAGGGGTTCCCCACGGGGGGGGATGGGTGGAGCGAGGACGGACGGGGGCACGCCCTGACAGGCCCCTATTCCTCTTCGATCTACTCTATCCCCATCTCCCCCAGCAGGTAACCGGCACCGCCCAGCTCCCGGAGTATCCACAAAACATATCTTATATCCACGCCAATTGACCGGCTGAAATCATGGCTCCAGGTAAAGTCATTGATGGTTGCTTCCCACGTTCGGTCAAAGTTGACTCCAACCAGTTCGCCATCAGCATTGATAATCGGGCTACCAGAGTTGCCACCGGTTGTATCGGTGCTGTAAAGCAGGCAGACTGAGACCGTCCTGAGTTCAGGATTAATGAACTGCCCGAACTTTTTCTGTTTGATGAGCTCCAGAAGAGCAGGTGGTGTATCATAAGGTTCACGACCGGTAGTTTTTTCGACCACTCCCTGCACAGTACTGAATGGCTTATAAAAGACAGCATCCCTGGGCTCATATCCTTCCACCCGGCCATAAGTCAAACGGAGAGTGCCATTGGCATCCGGTATAAACTGCTGGCCGAGAAATTCCTGGCGAATATCAACCAGTTTGGCTTGAAGCTCATCCAGCTGGCCTTTCCTCGCCCGACTGGCTTCTTCCATTTTCAGGTATTCGGGATAAAGGGCCAGGGCCAGCTTCAGCAGTGGATCATCAATTGGCTTCAGGTCAGCGGGCTTTCTGTCCCAGAGAGTCTTGATAAACTCTACATCCTGCATTCTGGTCTTTTGAAAGATGTCATTGGCGATTTCATCCAGATTGCTTCCGGCTGAAATCAACTGGCTGAGTCCTTCGATTTTTTGATGATCAGGAAGAGCCTCAGCTTTTTTTAGAAGCTCCTTAAAAATGGCTAGATCAGTTGGCAGGTAGAAACTTGTCCTCATGGTCAGCGGCAGCCGCTGTTTTATCCGGCTAAAATTTCTGTCCATATAGGTAGCATTTCTTTCCAGGTCAGGCTTTTGACGCTCATGGGCCGCTTCCACCACCGTCATGGCATTCTGAAATAAAATGACCGATCGTCTCAAATTATCCAGAACAAAACTTCTGGGATAGTCCAGTTCCATCTCTTTGTAGATTTTTTCGAGAGATGGCAGGACCTCGCCATAAGCAGCCTGACGTTTCGGATCAGCCTGGATAAAAGCCTTCAGGGCCTCTTCCTCCTGCTGCTTTTGGGCCAGATAATTCAAGCGCTGGAGACCGGCCAGTTTGCCGCGATAATTTTTCATGGTGTTGGCCAGGCCTTTGATTCTCGAGTCATGCTTTAGAGCTACCTCGCGACTGGTTTTACTCATCTCCTCCATCAGGCGGATCTGCCATTCGTACCAGTCAGCCACGGCCGGCATTCGGACATTCTGTTCAAAAGCTATGTAGCTGGCCGGTAGATGCCGGTAAGTACGCCCCGGGTAGCCCAGCAGAAAAACAAAGTCTCCTTCTTTGACCCCGGCTGGATTTACCTTTAAATAAGTCTTAGGACGGAAGGGCACGTTATTCGGGCTGTATTCAGCCGGCTTCCCGTCAGGTCCAACGTAAGCCCGCATAAGGGTAAAATCACCGGTGTGACGCGGCCACATCCAGTTATCGTCTTCTCCGCCAAAATTGCCGACAGATAGCGGTGGGACATAAACCAGCCGAATGTCACGGAGATCAGTGTAAAGAAACAACCAGTAGGACTTGCCTGGAAACATTTCAGCCACTTCAGCTCGCTTGCCTGGATTGGCCTTCTCGGCGGCAGCTACCAGTTGCTTGATTTTTCTCTCGACAGCCTTAGTCCGCTCGGCCGGGCTCATTTTGTTTTTGACCACAGACAGAACTTCAGTCGAGACATCCTGAAATGATTCAGTGATGCGCGCGGTCTGACCGGTTGCTGGAATTTCCTCAGCCCTGGTCCTGGCCAGAAAACCGTTTTTAAGATAATCCTTTTCGGGGGTGCTGGCCGCCTGCACCGAGCCAAAAGCTACATGATGATTGGTGATAAGAAGCCCCTCTTCCGAAATAAAAGAGCCGGTCGCGCCCAGCTGAACAACAGCATAGAGCAAACTCTGTTTGGCCGGATCATAAATAAGAGAAGGATCCATCCTCAGCCCTTTTTCGCGCAGGTTCAGCTTCTGAATTTCGCTGAGCGGCCACATGCCCTCATCAGCTTGAACCGATACAGATACTCCCCAGAAGATTAAGACCAGACTGATGGCAGCCAGAATATTTTTGGCTTTGAATACTTTTTTCAACCTGACCTCCTGTTTCTCCATAATCCTTAAGATAAAAATTCCTGTCGGTGGAGCCTTTTTGACAAACTTCAATCCCCGACTTTTTCTCCAGTCCATTATCTTAACATAGCTATGACTCCGGCCCGGATAAAATTTTATCCCGGCCTGGCTTTAGTTTATAAAACCTGAACCCGGGCGGTCAATGCTTCTTCTCGTCTCTTTTAGCCAGGTTGATGCTAAGTCTATGGCCGACCCGCTACCCGTCAGGCGAAGGCAGCAGAAGAAAGTCATACTGGTCACTGAACAAATTTCACGGGTGAGACCGGTTCCAGGCGATATCTGTATTTACCCGGAGGAGCTCAACAGGAAAGATAGACTGCCTGAAATAGCGGGGCCAGAATTGGCCGGGAATAAAGCACCAACCCTCGCCAGAAAATATCCGCTCTGAGCTCGTTATTTATTCTCCCATTTATCTCCCGCCAGACGCAGGAAGAGTTCAGCTATAGCTGCATCCTCTACCCCCAGCCCGGTGAGATCAGCGACGGTGATGTCTCTGGCCGATCGTCTTCCGGCTTTTCGGCCTGAAACCAGCTCTCCAATTTCCCCGCTTATTTTCTCTTCGGAGATTACTCCGGTCTGAAGGGCGTGGTGAACTTCGCCCAGGCGGCGGCTTTGCTCCACCGCATCGCAAAAGATAAAGTCCGCCCTGGCCAGGACCTCCGGATAAAGTTCCTCCTTGTCAGGTCCGTCGGAGCCTATAGCCGTGATATGGACTCCCGGCTTCAACCACTCAGCTTTGACCAGCGGCTCACGGCTGGGCGTGGCGGTTATTATTATGTCTGCTTCTCTTACGGCCTCTTCAAGCGAAGGGGACGGATGGAATCTCGTTTGAGGTAATAGTGCAGCTATCTCTTTCACATATCGTTCGACATTCGCACCGTGGCGGCTCCAGACAGAAACTTCAGAAAAAGAGCGGACTTCAGCCAGAGCCAGAAGCTGGAGGCGAGCCTGAACGCCTGAGCCAATGACCGCTACACGCCTGAGGTCAGCTCTGGCCAGATATCTGGCGGCGACTGCACCGGCGGCAGCTGTCCTTAAATCAGTCAGATAGCCACGGTCAAAAAGGATAGCGGCCAGTTCACCGGTCATAGCTTTATAAACCAGCATCAGACCATCACCGGTTGGAAGACCATGGAGAGGATTCTTATAAAAGCCAGAAGCAACTTTGATCACGTAATGATCATGGCCAGCAAGGTAAGCAGCCTTCACGTGGACTTCACCCTCAAACTCCGGCAAATCAAGGTTAATAACCCCGGGCAAAATCGCCAGGCCTGAACTATAAGCAGCCAGAGACTGTTCGATAGCCGGGATAGCGTCTTTCAGGCCGATTGAGTTTCTTATCTCCGCTTCAAAATAGGTCTGCATTGCCTGGCTTAATTTCCTTTGTTTATAGTTTCTTTTTCAGCCACCAGCTTTACCCGGAGGGGAGCAGCCTGGCCCTGTTTGTTCTGGCCCGGGAACAAAGTCAAATGGGGGAAAGGAATACTGATCCCCTTCCGGTCAAACGCCTTTTTCAACCGGCGGTTGAATTCGCGGCTTACCTCCCACTGTTTGCTCGGCTTGGTGGTTGTCCTGGCCCTGATAACCAGAGCTGAATTTTCAAAGCGGTCGAGACCCAGAATTTCAAGCGGAGAAAGTATGCACTCAGAAAATTGCTGGTCCAGGCGCAGCTCTTCGTCCACTTCTTTTAAGGTCTGGATAACCTCGTCTACATCTTCATCAAAAGCAACCCGGACATCAAAGACAAATTGAGAATATTCCCTGGTCATATTGGTAACCACATCGATCAGATTGTTAGGAATATAATGGACGTTCCCATCCAGACTGCGGAGAACAGTCATTTTCAGGTTAAGCCCCTCGACTACCCCACTGCGCCCGGCAATTTCCACCACATCGCCGACCCTGATCTGATCCCAGAGGATGATAAAAAAACCATTGATGACGTCTTTGATGAGCGATTGGGCGGCAAAACTGATGGCCAGTCCGGCCACACCAGCTGTAGCCAGCAGGGGACCAATCTGGATATCGAGGGCGGCCAGAACAGTCATGACCGCAATGATCACAATGAGGCCATTAAGAAACTGTTTGATCAGGCCCGACAGGGTTCTGGCTCTCTTTAGCGATTCCTCATCTTCTCTGCCCTTGAGAAAGATTTTCTCCAGGCGCCTGGCCAGGCCGCGTGAGATGCGAGTTAAGACCATAACGACGATAACGATCAAAAGGATTTTGAGGCCGGTGGTTAGCAGCCAGGTCAACCCTTTTTGTAATAATTCCGGTGTAAACATTGTTTCCTCCTGAATTCTGGCATTGAGTAAATATTAACACAGCAGCTAAAGTTAAAAAATCAATGGCGGCCAAAACTAAGTCTCTTATGAAGAAAAAAGAGCTTAATTCTCAGGAAGCAGGCTAACTCAAAATTTATATGATGGCTCAACAAGAGGCGAAATTCCTGGCGCCAACCTCGACCTGGCACCTTTCAATAACATCTGATTGCCTATTTATTTATTCCTGGAGAGTAAATAACAAAAGTGGAGATGAGGACTACTAGACAAGTCACATATTTAGACTCATTCTAATATTAGAATCATTCTAAATATGTGGCCGCCTTTAGAAAAAGCAGGAAGGCTGGAGCAACCACTGGCTAGCAAGGGCGAGCCTGGCTTGCCCTTGTTTACCTAATCGACGATAAATAAAACCGGCCGCTTCGACCCCGCTCAGAAGCTCTGATGCTCGGTGCGGCGGATGATTTCGTCCTGGAGCTCTTTGGCACAGTCCACAAAATAATCGCTGTAACCGGCGACTCTAACAATCAGGTCGCGGTATTTCTCCGGGTGCTTTTGAGCCTCGCGCAGCGTCTCAGCTGTGACCACATTAAACTGAATATGGTGACCCATCAGCCGGAAATAAGAACGGATCAAGTCTTTGAGCTTGGCCAGACCTTCATCGTCAGCCAGTAGCTGCGGGGTAAATTTCTGGTTGAGGAGCGTTCCACCAGTTTTGATATGATCGAGCTTCCCTTCGGATTTAATGACAGCTGTTGGTCCTTTTCTGTCCATGCCCTGCACCGGTGAGATTCCTTCTGAAACCGGCTCACCGGCCAGACGCCCATCGGGAGTCGCTCCGGTCACTTTGCCAAAATAAACATGAACAGTGGTCGGCAGCAGGTTAATTCTGTACTTTCCACCACAGACAGTCGGACGACCGTCAATCAACCCAAAATACAGGTCAAAAACGCGTCTGGCCTGCTCGTCAGCATAATCATCATCGTTGCCGAACTTGGGAGTCTTATTAATCAGATGGTCTCTGAGCCGTTCATAGCCTTTGAAATTCTGGCTCAAAGCCCGCAGCATTTCGTCCATGGTGATGAGCTTCTGGTCGAAAACGTTATATTTAAGTGAGGTCAGCATGTCAGTAATGGTGCCCAGGCCAACACCCTGAATGTATCTGGTATTATAGCGGGCGCCGCCATTGTGGTAGTCTTTCCCTTTGGCGATGCAATCATCAATAAACAGCGAGAGAAATGGTGACGGCAGGTAAGTGGCAAAAAGCTTTTCGATCACATTGTTGCCGCGGATTTTAATGTCAATAAAGTGTTTCATCTGTTTTTCAAAGGCTGACAGCAACTCTTCAAAGCTGCCAAAATTCCGCGGATCACCTGTCTCGAGGCCAATCTTTTTCCCTGTTCTGGGATCAACTCCATTATTGAGTGTAATCTCGAGAACCTTGGGCATATTAAAATAACCGGTCAGAATATAAGCTTCACGACCAAAAGCGCCAGCTTCAACACAGCCGCTTGATCCGCCTTTGCGGGCATCTTCCACCGCTTTCCCCTGTCTCATGAGTTCCTGGACAATAGCATCGGTGTTAAAAATCGACGGCTGGCCAAAACCGGTTCTGACAATTTTCAGCGCTCGGAGCAGCAGCGAATCAGGATTTTTCGCACTGACCTGAACCATAGAACTGGGCTGAAGAAGCCTCATCTCCTCAATCACATCTAAAATCAAATAAGAGAGCTCGTTGGCACCGTCGCTGCCATCAGGCTTCAAGCCACCGACATTGATCAAAGCAAAATCAGTGTAAGTACCGCTTTCTTCGGCTGTCACACCGACTTTGGGCGGTGCTGGCTGATTGTTAAATTTAACCCAGAAAGCTTCAAGCAATTCTTTCGCCCATTCTCTGGTCAACGTCCCCTCTTCCAGTCCTTTTTTATAAAAAGGGTATAAATTCTGATCAAGGCGGCCAGGATTAAAGGAATCCCAGGTATTATATTCGGTGGTAACACCCACATGGACAAACCAGTAATATTGAAGTGCTTCCCAGAAATCGCGTGGAGCGTGGGCTGGAACCCAGTCACAGACCGCAGCAATTTTTTCCAGTTCTTTTTTCCGCAGGGGATTCTTTTCTTCCGCTGCCATTGATCTGGCCAGCTCAGCATGACGCCGGGCATAGAGAATCAGGGCATCAGCGGCAATAGCCATCGCTTCCAGCTCGTACTGTTTGTCCAGTGCCTCGGGATCATGGTAGAAATCAAGTCTGGCCAGTGACTCTTCTATATCCTTTTTTATGTCGAGCAATCCTTTGGTATAGATTTTATCGCCAAGAACAGTATGGCCCGGTGTCCTCTGTTCCATAAATTCGGTGAAAATACCGGCTTCATAAGCGTCTTTCCATTCCGGCGTCATGGCCGCCAGCAGCCGGTCGCGCATCGAACGTCCGCGCCAGAAGGGAATGATTTCGTCATGGTAAAGCTGGAGAGTTTCTTCATCGACAGCATAATTTGTCTTCGGCCTGGAGTTCAGAATCTCCAGATCCTCCAGGCTGTGGCAGCAAACCTCGGGATAGGTGGGCGTAGCTTTATGAGCTGGACCTCTCTCTCCTACAATTAATTCGCCATCATCAATGAAAATAGCTTTTTTCTGCATTAAATCTTTAAAAACCAGGGCTCGCTGAATCGGAATAGGGGCTCGCTCCACTTCCGGTCGCCGATAAGCCTCGGTCACAATTCTGGCTCTTTCCGAAGAAACCGTTGGTTTGGCTTCCAACGAATCTTCTCTTAATTTTTTGATTCGTTCATTCATTTTTACCCTCCCTGTTTAACAATCAAGCCCCGGCCTCTGAAATAGTTTATGACATTATCAATCATGGCCTGAGACGGGGGCTCAAAAATTTCAAACTGGTCGTCCTGGTCAAGGCGACGAACTTTTTCCACACCGCCTTTATGGTAAGGCAGCACATTTAGCATCTTAACTGACTTTAATTCCAGCAAAAAATCGGCCATAGCTTTAAGGTTTTCTTGACTGTCATTAACCCCGGGAATAAGCGGAAATCGAATCCAGATAGGCTTACCGGCTCTGTCCAGAGCTTTAAGATTACTGAGGATGAGCTGGTTGGAGACACCGGTAAATTTTTTATGCCGGCTATCATCCATTAATTTCAAGTCATATAGAACCAGATCAGATTTTCCAGCCAGCCGAAGAAAAGTCTCTTGAGGCGCATAGCCCGAAGTATCAAGAGCAACATGAATACCGATCTGATGCAACCGGTCAATCAGGGCTTCGGCCAGCTCTGGCTGGAAAAGAGGTTCACCGCCGGTCAGGGTCACACCTCCGCCTGATTGATCAAAAAAGATTCGATCCTTTTCGACCTCGGCTATAATGTCTTCAACAGTCATTTCTCTGCCAACCAGAGCGATAGCTTCTCGCTGGCAGACTCGCTCACAATCACCACAGAGCGTACAACGCGAGCGATCTGCCACCACTTCTCCATCTTTTTTCTGAGCTAAAGCCCCGAATTTACAGCTACGCACGCAGTCGCCGCAGCGGGCACAACGATTGGGCATAAGCATCAACTCTTTATGAAGGGAAATACCTTCAGGATTATGGCACCACCGGCAGTGCAGCGGACACCCCTTAAAAAAGACTGTCATCCTGATCCCTGGCCCATCATGGATGGCATAATGCTTGAGATCAAAGATCATACCTTTCATTGAGTGTCTTCTTTCTTCTCTCTAAACTCCGGAAAAGAAATACGCCCTGAAACTGCCTTTTCTTTAGGATAAGAGTTGTAGCTGGCCCGGATCATGTCTTTCTGTTCTGTTGCCTTTCTATATCTGATATATCACATATCAGACGCCCTGTCAATATATTTTTCGTCTATTTAACTATTATTTTTTTTATTATTAACATCCTCAGCCCCTTGTCTCAATCGGCACTCGCTCTATTACCAATGCTGATCGTTTTTATTCCCTTTCTGGTTTTAGCAATTTTTCCTAATCATTGTCCACCGGCCTCGAAAGGCCCTGTCGGTTGATAATTGGCTGGCCCCCCTTTCTAACGGTAAGATTATCTGGACTAATCCTCTTAAAACATAACATAGTTCTTTCATCAACGGCTTGAAAACCTGAAAATTGTCGTGCTCTTGAATACCTCGCCTGGCCTCAGGATAGTCGAGGGAAAATGAGGCTGGTTGGGCGAATCAGGAAAGTGCTGTGATTCCAGACAGAAGGCTGATCTTGGCCCATAGATTTTTCCACCTTTACCTCTTATTGTTCCGTCCAAAAAGTTGCCTGAATAAAATTGAAGGCCGGGCTCAGTGGTCAGGAGTTCCAGCTTACGGCCGGAATCAGGTTCAAAAACTCTGGCCACCACAGCCAGTTCTCCTTTATTGTCCAGCACAAAATTGTGATCGTAGCCGCCTGGCACCTGGTCTATTCTTTCGCCTATTCTTACTGGTTGCCTGAAGTCAAAAGGAGTACCGGCTACTGGTTTTATTTCTCCGGTAGGAATAAGGGTCTCATTCACCGGTGTAAAGGCCGAGGCCACAATTTGAAGCTCGTGGTCGAGAATATTACTCCTGGCCCCGGCTGATAAATTAAAGTAGCTGTGATTGGTCAGATTAAGGTGCGTTGGCCTGTCGGTGGTTGCCTGATAGGAAATTTCAAGCTGACAGTCATTAGTTAAAAGATAGGTAACCCGGCAGGATAGGTTGCCCGGATAACCCTCTTCTCCATCAGGACTTAGATAGCTAAATCTGACACCTATCCCTGAAGGCTGACTGAATGGCTCCGCCTGCCAGATGACTTTGTCAAAGCCCCTTATTCCGCCGTGGAGGTGGTTCGGGCCGTCATTTTTAGCCAGCTGATATTCGTGTCCCTCGAGAACAAAACGGCCCCCGGCAATTCTATTGGCATATCGTCCGATCGTAGCTCCCATATAGGGATTTGGCCCAAGATAGCCAGAGAGTGAATCAAAACCCAGAACTACATCTCCGATCCTTCCCTGGTTGTCAGGGACATGAAGAGAAACCAGCGTCGCCCCATAACTCATCAGAGTTACCTTGAGGCCTTCATCATTTTCCAGCTGAAAAAATCTAACTGGCTGGCCTTGATAATCTTCTGGTCTTTTTTCCTGTATTACCATTCTCGAGCTCCTTTTGAAAAAAACATGATAGAATCCTTTTTAATTAATAGACACTGATATTAAGTTAAAGAAAATATCAGATTTTCCTGCTCAGCACAAATTATAATTTCAATGGATTGGATGAATGGTTAGCCGACCTGACTGACAGCCAGAGTCCCCTTCTTCCTGGCCGACATTCAACTCAAGAAATAAAATCAGCAGCCAGTCTTTACCTGACCGCTTGAATCTTCTTTTTAACCTCTGGTTGCTCGGGGTTGATCTCAAGAGACTTTTGCCAGACGGCCAGTGCCTCTTCTTTTTTGCCCAGTTTAAAATAGCAATCACCGATTAGATCAAGGAGCTGAATATCTGACCCGTGCTGGGCAACAGCTTTGTCAAGGATAGTCAGAGCTTTTTCATATTGACCGATATTGAAAAAGGCCTGAGCAGCGACAACATAGGTCTCATAGCGGACACCCTGTTCAGCCGAAACAAAACTATCAAGAATTTTTGCCGCCCTCTCATAATCTTTAAGGCCGACATAAACTCTCGCCAGTTCCATAGCCAGATCCTGATTTCCGGGAGCCTTGGCCATGGCCGCTTCCAGCACTGTCCTGGCCTCAGCCAGGCGACCAAGATTGTAAAGCTGATTACCGAGGATCCAGCCATAATAAGGATCGCTGGCCGGCGGCAAAACTCTCGATAAGACCCAGGGGCGGGGCAAAGTTTCAAGATAGGTCAGATCGAACTCGTCTTTGACAGTTAACTTTTCCTGGCCATCAAGCAGCAAAGTTATGCTTAAAAAATAATGAGCAGGAGAAAAATCTGCTAAAGAAAATACTTTGATGAGGTCAGGTAACTTACCCAGTTCAGAGACAGGATAGGTTTCTTCTTTGAAAGGCTGTGATTCTTTAAAAAACTGATATCTAAGACTGGCTTTATTTTTTAGTTCAGGCGTCAAACCGAAAATCTGGAGAGCTACCACCAGTTGGTCACGGGAAGTAAAAACCCGACTGGCCTGAAGATAAAGCTGCTGACCCCCCAGCAGAAAGGCCTTGATCTTGCCTTCGGTCGATTCTGAGGGAGAAACCCGGTAAGCCAGGAGGGGCGTGGTCATTTCTATCTGAACTTTTTCTGGAATTCTGATCGTTTGTTCAAGACTGGTGAATTCTTTCGAAGCCTCATTCTTTACCAGGACAGATAATTTATATTCGCCCGGAACACAGGGTAAGACATCATAAATAGCCAGTGGCAGATTCTGCCTTTCTTTAAACTGAGCGGAAGTCAATTTCACCGGAAAAGTCTTTTCGAACTGGTAAACCATTTTTCCATCAGTCGTGCTCAGCAGGCCATTGACCTTAAAGTTGGTAGCATATTGATTATCATACTGATTGACAGACAGTCTGCTCGGCTCGATATCATAATGAATAAAATAGAGCCCGGAGGGGTCCTTTAAGACCCTGACCAGCGAATCGCTATCAATATAATTGACGGAATAGTCAACATCGACGATGTCTTTATATTCAAAAAATTTCCTGGCATATCTATCTTCAACCATCTTTTGCGGAGTCTGTTCTATCTGGCGAAGAAGCAAATCAGAAGAAAGAGAAGGCCTGCCCATGCTTACATTCTCCTCTCCTGGAATCAGCGATAAGGAAATATTAGCCAGATTGGGATCGACCTCTCTCAAATTGCTGTAGGCAGTTGTATAGTCAGCCGGATCACCCCAGTAGCTGGTCAACAGAGCCTGTGGACCATCGCTGGTCGGGCTGTAAAGACGCATCTCTCCAGTTCCTTTCTCCTGATAGAAAAGAAGGTTAAAGCCAGGAGGCAGACCCATTTCCTCCTTTCCCTGGTAGAACCAGATCTCGCAGTTGTAGATTTCTGACTTGCCATCGATGTGCTGGATATCATTGGGAGGACCGAGAATGATATACATCCGTCCCCGGTCAGTCATCCAACCAGGCTTGGCCGCCTCTCGCCCAAAATACTTATTGGCATATTCAATTCTCTTATAGTGTTCAATTTTAAATTCATTTTCTTCAGTTTCCGGGATTGGATCGCGGTGTTTCCAGAAAGCCTCAATAAAAAGATCTCGCTCCCGGTCAGTTTTTAACTTCAGGAATATTTCTCTTTCGGTCGGTGTAATAATATAAACCACTTCCTGTTCCAGCCATTTTTTATATTTTTCAGGGAGCTTGGGAGCAGGCTCTTTTTTCCTGGCTGATTTCTGGGCGACCATCAAATTCGAGTCAGATAACCCACCCGCCTGACCGGTCAAAGCCAGCCCATCCCCTGTTAAATCAATGACCAGAAGTAAAACTATTAAAAGCCCCAGCCACCTTTTCGGCTTATCTAGGAAATGGTCAATATGATCTGGCTCTCTGAGCAGCTTCACTTTCTACACTCCTGATCTGAATTTTATTCTTGATACTTATTCTATCATTTTTGGAACAGCTTTTCTTCTTATTTCCTCCGGGTCTGGAGGTAAACTGTTCTACTTTCCAGTTTATTCTAACTTTCGATCCGGGACAATTGTTGCCTGCTTCGATCGCTACCAGAAGATTCTGGCTGCCCATTAGCCGCTGTCTTAACTTAATTAATCCAAATTGATCAAGAGATTGTCTTTCTTATAGCTTTGAGGCTAGCCTCGGTCACCTTCTGGCCAAAATCCACCAGATATTTAGTTCGGGTAAAATCGAAAGTATCGACGGCTGGGTTGATCCGGATCAGACAGTCAGCGGCGGGCAGCTGACTCTCAGTTGAATCAGCCAGAACAATTTGAATCAGGCGGAAAACCAGAGATAGATTTGATTTAAACTTAGTTCTCGGCAGCTTGGGCAGTGGGCGGTGAACATCCGGAACTATGATTTTAGTTGCCCCCAGCTCACGGGCCAGATCGATCGGAACGTTGTTAAGCAGTCCGCCATCTACTAAAAACGCCCTCTGCCCCCGGGCTGGCTCAATGAGCAGAGGATAGGCGGCGCTGGCCCTTAAAGCCCGATAGAGCGGCCCGGAAGTGAACCAGACCTGGCGCCCGCTGACCAGATCAACAGCATTGCAACCAAAGCGAATGGACAGCTCCTCCAGGCAGACATCACCCAGAAGATGGCGAAGCGATTTCTCCAGTACGTCACCCTTTTCCTGGCCAAAACGCTTGAGCAATTTTTTTTGATATGATTCAAAAACAAAAAAATCTACCAGCTTGTCAGGAATAGGAAATTTACTCTGCCGCCATCTGGCGAGCTGGCTCGAACCGAGCTCTCGAGCAATAGCTTCAATTTCGGAGGGTAAGTAGCCAGCCGAAAACAGCCCGCCGATAATAGCTCCCATGGAAGTGCCCGTGATGATGGGTGGGGTCAGGTCATTTTCAAGCAGAGCTTTCAGCACGCCGATATGAGCCAGTCCACGCGCCCCGCCTCCCATTAGAACCAGCCCCCACTGTTCGCCAGATGAAGAACGCTTCAAACGACCGGGCTGACTTTTCTTAACCGGACGGCTGTCCCGCCTTTGTCCATGAGCAGCTTGCTGACTCTCTTTTGTTCTCATGGCTTTTTGTCCATTCTGCCAGTTCGACTCAACTTTATCATTATGATGAACTCCAGTCCAGCAGAGATAATAAACTGGAGTATTCATTATCCCTGGCCCCAGCTTCTGATGAGAGCCTTTTTAAACTATTGCCAGGTAGAGCGCAATCTGGCCACCTCTTTACCTGTCGATAGATTAAATATTTGCTGAACCCAGGGTTCATTTTCATGGAGAGGTTTCTGGGTGACGACTTCAATAGCATCTCCATAAAAAGCTTCTGACCGATAATTAATTTCTATCTCCATCGGACGACGGGAAAAAAGCACTTCAGGTGGCAGCCCCTCAACCGCCCAGCGCGAATAAGCTACATTGTTAACATGACGGTTAAAATCCAGATCTTCAAACAAAGCCTTAAACTCGCTTTTGAGGTCCAGCCGCTCGGCAACCGGTAAAACAGGGAAATCATCTTCTATAAGCCTTTTGTTTAAGACTAACTCATCTGGGAAGAGGTCGTTAATTTTAACTGGCCGGCGGTCCTTCAAATCAATGATCATCCAGGAGCTGGTGGCCGCCAGAATTCTTTTTTGCCGGGCGTCTGAGATTTCAAATTCTCGCAAAGCATAAAAGCTGTGTTTGCCAGAAGCCCAGGTTTTAACCCTGATTTTTTCGCCCATCTGCGGATAGCGCTGGATCTGAAGATGATAACGGGATATTACCCAGGTGACACCTTTTTTCTGCAGATCAAAAACAGAGAATTTTTCTGCAATTGAATGGAGCCTGGCGGTGTCCTGAAGGTAATTCATCAAAGCCGACAGGTGCGCCCGATTTTGATAGTCGACATGAAAACTCATAATTTCATAATCTGCCTGATATTCATGTTGCCTGGCCATTTTCAGTCCTTAACCTTGATTTTAAGCTTTTCTATTCTATAACAAAGAGTAGCCGTCTCCAAATGGGGTTTCCAAATGGGGTCGGGCCAGCGCATTTTATTTATAATCAAATAGTTAGTGCTTTAGCTAAAAATGACCGATAGTATCTGAAAGGCGAGCCGCCACTGCTAATGTCTAACTATTAAGGTCAGCTCAAAACCAGGCTTCCGAAAATTATCCCAAGATCTACGATGGCTTTAAAAATTGGGCTGGTAAAGGGACCATAAGACAATAACCGTTTTGATTGGTTGCCTCTGATCAATTGCTTTATCCATACCTAGCCAGATTATCCCTTAAAACAAAGGCATCCTCTTCATCAAGGATATGACGCTTGAAGGCCTTTATGCCTGATTTTATTTTGAAAGTTTCGACAAATTGAAAATTTCCAACAGCCAGGCTGGCAGTCCATTTTTCATCCCTGGTTAAAGCTTTCCCTTTTCTGTCCAAGACGTCGTCGACAGACTGCCGATAGGCCTCACTCAAATTGTCGAAGGTAACACCTATGGCTGCCGCCAGTCTTTCACGATTGATCACTTTAAGGGCTTTGTTGCGCTTGACAATTTCCTGGTAGCCGCAGTAAGGATAATGCTCTGGATGACGAACCACGCCAGCCCTGACCATGTTCAAATCTATATAGACCATGCAGTTCAAAAGATGATAACCGGACTCTATGGCCGTGGCATGATATCTGTCTTGCCATAAAGGACCGACTCTTTTTTGCCCGACATTATATTCCTGAGCAACACGCCCGAGGATCAATCTCATCGCCTGTGGAATAGAGTGTGCTGTTCGGCCTGGCTTATCAAGACCACCAGAACAGCCTTGGTCCTCGTCTAACAATAAAAGATGAACATGATTCGAAGTTATGGCGTAATTAAGAATGCAAATTTTATATCTCCCGATAGCTTCCGACATCCAGCGCACAACCCGCTGCTTATAGTAGTCATCATTTAGAAGAAATTCCTTGTTCACGCAGCGGTTCGTTATGTGCCAGATATAACCTGGAAGAAAAAATCGTTTGGCCCTGGGCAAGGCTTTCTCCTCCTGGTCTATTAAAAAATAAAAAATACTTATCATCACTAATACTTATTATGTATGGCTAATCTTTCTAATCTTTGGAGCACTAATTGATAAAAAATCATAATCGATAAAATGATAGACGGAGAAAGAGGAATGCTCATCTCACTTCAAGGCCCTAAAAGATAAATCATCAATCAGACCCGACAAAACAGTATGATTTGATATGATTTGAATGGAGATATCATAACCTGATCAGGCGGGGCAAAACTTTTCTGGTTAAGGACAACATGCTGATATAAAATAAGATCCGCTGGCCCGACCCCATTTAAAAAGGAGAAAGAGGATGAAGCCAAAGGCCACGCCTCGAGGAATTATGATTTCCGGCCTGATAATTTTAATCAGCCTGCTGCTTTTCCTGGTCTCAGCCGCTGTTAAGCCATCGCCACCCGACGCCGGCCACCGGAACATCATCGGCCTGAAGATTTATCAGGAGCCAGAGAAGAGTGCTCAGGTTTTTGATAGCTGGAAAAAACTTGGCATTAACACTCTGTTTGTCGGCCCCGAGCTGGCCCGAAAAAACGATTGGTTAAAACTCTGCCGTCAGGCCGGCTTTAAAATATTCCTCATCATTCCGGTCTTTCATAACCCTGAAAGATTAAAAGCCTCGCCCGAGATGGTGGCCATTACTGGAGAGGGGCGGCCGGCTAAAGATGACTGGCTGGAATTTGTCTGCCCGGGGAACCAAATTTACCGCCGGGAATTAATCGAGTCGGTAAAAATGATGGTCTCGGAATTGAAGCCAGACGGCCTGAGTCTTGATTTTATCCGTCATTTCGTTTTCTGGGAAAAGGTCTATCCTGAATCAACTCTGGATCTCCTGAAAACGACCTGCTTTTGTTCCGAGTGTTTGAAAAATTTTCAAAAAGAAACGGGCATCGCTATCCCGCCAGCGGTCAAAGGTTATCCCGATATTCCGCGCTGGCTACTGGCCAACCACTGGGATGAATGGACTGGCTGGAGAAGCCGGCAGATTACTTCCATGGTTGAAGACCTGGCTAAAGCAGCCAGGCAGATCGACCATTTCATCCTGCTCAACCTTCATCTGGTCCCCTGGAGAGAAGATGATTTTAATGGAGGACGGATCTCTGTCGCTGGCCAGGATTTAAAGAGCCTGTCAAGATACGTGGATTATCTTTCACCCATGACTTATGCCCCCATGTTAAAAAGGCCGCCCGACTGGATCAGTTCAGTTGTAGCAGATATTCAATCAACAGTTCCGAATCCGCTCCTGCCCAGTGTCCAGGTCAAGGAAGCTTATCTGCCAGAGGAGCTCAGTCTGGAAGAGTTTGAGGCGGATCTTCAGGCTGCTCTGAAACCTCCAGCCGCTGGTGTCATTTTCTGGAACTGGGAAAGTTTAGCCGGCTCAAAAGAAAAGCAGGAAGTTATTCAACGGCAGGTAGCTGAATTCATCCACCATCAGGAAGTTCAGCAAAAGAAAAGACTTGAGAAAAACAGTGTGGTGCGAGCTGGTTTACGGGCTTCACCCTACGGACCCAAGCCCGTTTTTCCGGGGGTCAGCTACTGGCTGAATTCAGCCGGGGATATGTCCCGCCGCTTTCCGGGCAGCTGTCCGGCTCTGATCTGGCTGGTTAGCACCATGGACAGAGTCAAAAAAATCCCTGGCCAGGAGATTTATACCACCAGGACCAAGCTGACTTTTCCCCGGCCAGCCAATTTCACGCGCCAGGATGAAAATATTGTTTTTGCGGCGGAAGATGCTAATGAACCTTACCTTCAAGCTTTTGATCAGGCTGGTTATCAGGTCTGGCTCCAGGTTGAGCCGGCTATGGCTGATATTCAGACTTTAATTGATCTGGTCATGGAGCGCTATCACCACCATCCCTGTATCATAGGCTTTGGGGTGGATGTCGAATGGCATCGCTGGAGTGAAAAAGACAACGAAGGAGTGGCGGTAACGGATGACCAGGCCCGGGCCTGGCTCCAGCATCTGCGCCGCTGGAATCCTTCCTATCTCCTTTTCCTCAAGCACTGGGAACAAGCCAAGCTGCCACCGGCTTACAGGGATGGCCTGGTCTTTATCGATGACAGCCAGATTTTTGAATCTATGGATCAAATCAGCCTGGAATTTGCTCGCTGGGCCAGATGGTTTTACCCGGCTCCAGTCGGCTTTCAGTTTGGCTATCCATCAGACCGCCGCTGGTGGGAAAAACTGGCTGATCCGCCGGCTGAAATCGGGCGGGAAATTATCCTGACCACACCCAATGTGACTGACCTCTACTGGGTGGATTTCACCGTTAAAGATATCTGGCCTGATAAAAAATAAAAGCGGCCGACTTCGCTGGCCTCCCCAGCCAAGGATCGGCCGGGATTGGTACTGTCAAGGCAACCCCATGCCGGCTAGAATTTAAAATAAGCGGCCACGGTGGCGAAGTCAGCTTATACATTTTTTCTGTTTCAATTTAACCGGCCAGTGAAAACATTAATAGTCTTTGATGATAGAATAATAAAGAATTAAAATTTTATCGTTCATCTTGGTGGATTTTGGCTGGCTGAATGGATAACCAGGACAAGAGAAAACCTGAACATAAAATCATAAAATCTAACAATCAGAAAGCAGAATAAAAAGGAGGAGGAAAATGGAGTTTAACGAAGTTATAAAACAGCGCTACAGTGTTCGTTCCTATCGGCCCGATCCTGTTCCGGAGGATAAATTGAACCGGATACTGGAAGCGGCCCGGCTGGCCCCGACAGCTTCTAACTTGCAGCCCTTTAAGATCATCGTGATCTCGACCCAAGGCAAGGAGGCAGAACTTAAACGAATTTACGCGCGGGATTGGTTTGTTCAGGCTCCGCTCGTTATCTGTCTGGTAGCCGTTCCGGCCAGAGCCTGGAAGCGAAGAGATGGTAAAAATTATGCCGAAGTTGATGCGACCATCGCCATGGATCATCTTATTTTAGCTGCCACCAATGAGGGGCTTGGGACCTGCTGGATCGGAGCCTTTGATCCTCTGGCTGCCAGAGAAATTCTGGGTTTACCTGAAGATGCCGAGCCCATTGCCTTCACTCCTCTTGGCTATCCAGCCGACAGCCCTCGAGCCAAAAAGAGAAAAAGCCTGAAGGAGCTGGTCTCCTATGAGGGCTGGTCAGATTGAGCCGGCACTTTGGCCTTTATAAGATGAACCAGGCTAAATATTTGATTATAAAGAAAATCGGCTGGCCCGACCCCATTTAAAAAGGCAGGAAGAGAAAGACAGCCAGGTCAAAGCAAAGGTGGCTAATGATATTCGCCAGGAGTGATTTAAATTTTAAATACTGATAGCCCCAGACGAGTCCGCAAACCAGAGCGGCCAGAACCAGCACTGGATTTCTGGACGTAAGATGAACTGCTGCATACAAGCCAACCACCAGCCAATAACCGGCCCAGCTTCCCAGACGCCGGGTCCAGTGGTGCTGTAAGAATCCACGCCACCAGAGCTCCTCTCCCGGGCCTATAATCAGAGCCAGAAAAATTCCTATTCGCCACTGACTCTGTCCGGATTTCAAAGCATAGATCCTGGCCACCTGGCCAGAGCTTCCTATCCAGAGCTGCGGTAGTAACAGGTTTCCAGCATAAAACAGGGCATATAAAAAAACGGCTGAAGCCAAACCGAGAGCTACTTTCCTCCATCCCGGGGTGAGAGCTTCGCCGGCTATCAACTGGCTAAAACCGGGATCAAGCCATAAAGCCACCAGTAAAAAAGTCAGTAAAACAGCCGAAAAGAGCGACCAGAAATCGATAATTGCCGGCCGCCAGCCTGAGAAAACAAGTGGGAAGACAACGGCGGACAGGACAGTCAGCCAGTTGAGCTGACTTTGAGTTAGAAGCTTGTTTTTCATTCTGTTCAGTCTTCTTAATCAGTATCCCTGGCCCTAGATGATAATAACACCAATATTTTCTGTCATCAGCTGTTTTTATGCAATGATAAAATTGCCTACTGAAACGGTCAGGTAAGAACATTTCATCTGGCCTGGACCGGGTCCGAATAAGCTCTATCTTTTTAAAAATTCAATCAGATAATCAAGCCAGAGGCCACCAATGGTCAGCAAGCCAAAAGTCAGGCTATAACGGGCGGTTGCTCCGTCGAGATCAAGGCAATCAGCCAGTCCAGCCGCCTGCCCCTGGGCAGTACTAACCTCCCCACCAGCCAACTTCCATAGTCGCCTGGCCTGCGGCCAGCAGAAGACAACGATCAAACTGGAAAGAGGCAAGGACGGGAAATCAAGGCCAAAAAGGCGTGGTACAAGGATAAAAGCTGCCAGAAGAGCCATGGAGCCAAAAAGGAGGAGGCCATAGTAACGACGTGAGCCCCGGCCACCAAGATTATTAGCCACAGTTAATATTTTCTTTTCCCGGTCAGCCAGGATATCGCGCCAGTTATTGGCATGGAGAATGGCTATAATAAGCAGGCCCTGCGGCACCGCCCAGATGACAGGCAGCCAGGAAAATTGACCGGTTTGAACCACCCAGCCACCAAACGACCCGAGCAGACCGAAGTCAATAAAAACAGCCAGATCACCCAGAGCCTTTTTCTTAAGCCAGGGATAGGCCACGCCCAGACTGATACCAAGGAGGCCGGTGTATAGAACAAGTTCACCGCAGAGATAAACCAGAACCAAGCCGAGAACTGAGCCGATAACAAAAAAGATAATAGAGCCCTTGAAAACCTGCCTGGAAGTTAGCCAGCCACGGGCTATAGCTCCACTGGCCGCTGTTATCTCCCGGTCGAGGCCTCGCTGCCAGTCCACTACATCAGATAACATATTAGCCGCCATGTGCAGAAAAATCATGCCCAGCAGCGATAAAAGAAGCAAGTCTATCCGAAGTTTTACCCAACCAACGGTAGCAGCCAGAGAGGCCCCAAAAATTACCGGAATGACCGAAGCCGGTAGAGACCAGGGACGGCCTGCTATCAGCCATTTTTTTAACCAGCCTGTTTTTTCTGTTCCTGTTTCCATTGTGACCAGCTAGAGCCAGCCTTTTCCGGCTTAAACTTAAAATTCTTATTTCGGGATTTTAACAGATTTAAAGAATAATTACAGCTTGAAACGAGTCAATTTAAAATTATTTGACGAGACCTCATGATTTAAATTTTCATTTGAGCTTGAACTCATTTTTTCTTAAAATCACAGTGTTAAAGATCAACAGCCTGAAGCAGATTTGTCTGTCTTTATTACTTAGCGGCGAGCTTCATTTTTTAATATTTTTTAATATCGTTTTACTTAAGAGGAGGTTTTCCATGAAAATAACCCGCCAGCAATTTTTAAAATATTTTAGCTTTGGGCTGGCTTCCACGGCTCTGGTTAAAAAGCCGATTCTAGCCGAGGCCAGGATGGCTCAAGCCCGGGACGAAGTCAAAAAGATGAAGATCAAGAAAATCGACATCTGGACTTTTGATATTCCTCTTATTTCACCTTTCCGCATTGCTATTGGCACCATGCATGCAGCCAACGATGTTCTGGTTAAAATCACCACTGATAGCGGGCTCTATGGACTGGGCGAAGCCTGTCCTTTCCCGCCCATTACGGGAGAAACACAGGCCAGCAATATAGCTGCAGCTCGAGCGATCAGAGAAATTCTAATGGGCAAAGACCCTCTGACCATAGAAAACTTGATCGAACAGATTGGCAATATCGTCCATTCCAACCCCAGCGCCGTTGCTGCTTATGATCTGGCCCTCTATGATTTACTGGGAAAGGCGGCTGGGCTGCCTCTATATAAACTGCTGGGTGGCTACCGCTCAAGCTTCGAAACTGATATGACTACCGGGCTTAACACACCGGAAAAAATGGTGGAAAGTGTTAAGGACAGCCTGGCTCAGGGCTACCGCCAGATAAAAATAAAGGTGGGCGAAGATCCTGATCTCGATGTCAGGCGGGTCAAGATGGTCAGAGAAGCGATTGGCCCGGATATCCCGCTTAGAATTGATGCCAATCAGGGCTGGTCTGTTCCTCAGGCCATATCTGCTCTGCGGCGAATGGAGCCGTTTAAAGTTCAGTTTGCCGAGCAACCAGTTCTGGCCTCTGATCTGGCTGGTTTGAAAGCTGTCCGGGAGCAATCACCAGTTCCAATCATGGCCGATGAATCACTCTTCTTGCCGCCGGACAGTATTAAACTGATCAGAGAAGAAGCCTGCGATTATTTTAACATCAAGTTGATGAAGGCTGGCGGGCTGCTTAACTCGCTTAAGATCGCCCAGGTGGCTGCCGCCGCCAATATACAATGCATGGTGGGCTGTATGTTAGAAACCAGGCTGGCTCTGACTGCGGCCGCTCATCTGGTGGCCAGTCAGAAAAATATTATCTTTGCCGACCTCGATGGCAACTCCGAACACCAGGTTGACCCGATCATCGGCGGAATGAAAGTCGAGAAGGGAACTATTTATCTCCCGGAAACACCTGGTCTGGGCTGTGATGTTGACCCAGCCTTTTTAAGAAAGATGCAGTCGGTCTGAACTAAATAACTGCATCCTAACCTGATTTCCGGCTGTTAGTCTAGCCACTCCTTTCATTAGAAATTTGCGGTCGGCTCTGGCCTCAAAAACGGAGGTCAATTCACTTTTCAATTGTAAATAACAGCTGTGCTAGGTCAGATACATTGGTGACACTTGAGAGAACAACCAGAATTAAATAAAATGAAGATGGCTCCGGCCTGAGTGAGTCCGGGCTTCTTATTAGCAGCTGCCAGGCTGGACAGGGTAAAAAGAGGTAAAACATGGCCTGGAAATCATCTGAAAATATCAAGTGGGGTATTTTAGGCTGTGCAGCTATCGCCGAAAAATCACTTATCCCGGCTTTTAAAAAAGCTCAGGGGGCAGAGCTGGTGGCGATTGCTTCCCGCTCAGCGGCTAAAGCCAGGGACTGGGCAGAAAAGTTCAACCTGCCAGAGAGTTATGGTTCTTACGAGGATCTCCTGGCTGATAAGGAAATTGAGGCGGTTTATATTCCACTTCCTAACCATCTCCATTTTGAATGGACAGTCAAAGCCTTGCGGGCTGGAAAGCATGTGCTGTGCGAAAAGCCTCTGGCTTTAACCGCCAGCCAGGTGATGGAAATGTTTGACGAAGCTCGAGCTAATAAGCGCCAGCTAATGGAAGCTTTTATGTACCGCTTTCATCCCCGCCTGGCTAAAGCCACTGAGCTTTTAGAATCTGGAGCCATCGGGGAACCACGGCTCGTTCAGTCGGCCTTTACTTTTGTCTTTAAACGGGAAGTGGACAATTACCGCTGGGCACCTCAAATGGGAGGTGGAGCCCTGTATGATGTTGGCTGCTATACGATCAATGCCGTCCGGCTGGTTTTTAAAGCTGAGCCACTGACCATTCGAACAGCTTCCCATCTGGACGAAAAGACAGGAATTGACTTAACCACTTCTCTACTCTGTCAGTTTTCTGACAGTCGTCAGTCTCTTCTCACCTCGAGCTTTGAGCTTGATTTTCAGAGTAACCTCGAGATTTCGGGCCAGGAAGGCAGTCTGTTCTTAAGCCGGGTTTTTTCGGCTAAGGATTTCCCCACAGAAATCATTCTGAAGCAAGGTGAAAAATTGACCAGTTTCAATTTTCCACCGGTCGATCAATATCAACTAATGGTAGAACATTTCGGACAGGCCATAGCGGGTCAGGTCAGCCCTTTGATTGATTTTCATGATTCCTTTGGCAATGCTCTGACCCTGGAAAAAGCCTTAAAATCAATTAGACCCGGGTCGAACCCCCTGAGTTAAATCCGACTCTTACCCGGTCCGGACGGCTGCTGCCTGCTTGTTGCGGAGCAAAAAATATTGACCGGAAAAGCAGCCGGGAGGTTATAACCTTTTAAATCAAAGAAATAATATTAGCCAGCCAGTTTTACTTTTTCTTTCTGGCTAGAAGTTTTTTAAGATTATTTCCCGGCCTGAATAGAGGCCGCGACAGAGGTCGCGACACCGGTTGTAGTGGCCCAGATCCGCTCATAATATTTCTTTACCTGCCCCTGCAAAAGTTTTAGCTCTTCTATCACTTCTTTTTTCCCGCCAGCATATTCAACCATTAATCGACCTTCTTCAAAGCACATCTCATCATGGAGAGGCAGGACATATCTGAGCAAAAAATGGGTATAGGCTACCAGACGGTAAGGCCCGAAGGCCCTGGGCAACTTGCCAGCTGGTGTCTCTATCGCCACTGATCTTTCTTCTTTAATGGCTTTTATTAAATCGGGTAATTCAGCCGAGGGGGCAAAGCAGATGGTATAATAGCGGCCAAACTTGTCATTTTCCTCACAGCTATGACTATCACTGATGCCAACAACAGGAATTTTCTGACCTTTTGATCTGGCTTCAATATATTTATTCAACTGTAGATTATTAACATCAACCTCTTGCAGCTCATCCCAGCCAAATCCGCTAACGAGTTCCAGCGCATCAAAAATTGCAGTCTCAAAAATATAATCAACCAGCGCATAAGAAATATAATTGGCATTACCATACTGCCAGTAAGGATGGGCGAAAATTCCCAGACCGCCCCTTTCTCTTATTTTCTCAAAGGCCCAGATGGAGGAGGCATACTGAAACCGATCGACTCCAGGCGGCAGATTGCCCAGCTTATTCATGATGGACTGAACTTCCTGCCGGTAAACTTTCTGATCAGTTCTGTATAGCTCCGTTATCCCTTCCCTGGCTCCAAAGCTAACAAAATGAACCGGGTTATCAGGTGGGTGGACCTCCTCTCCCGGAAATATTTTTAAATCCAGGGGGAGATTCTTAAACAGTTCTATCGCTTCGAGGGAAGCAGCATAATTGTAGTGATCGGTTAGCGCCATAAAATCCAGCCCGGCCCGGCGCCCGGCTCCAATTACATAACCAGGTGCTTCTCTGCCATCAGAACGATAGCTGTGCATATGAATATCACCTTTGTAGGGACGGAGAGCAAAGAGATCGGGTTTTAGAGAATAAATATGAAAGGTGCCAACTTCCCGGGCCTTACCGTCTGCTCGGACTTCTTCAATCCTGAAGATATGTTCTTGCTCGGACTCAAAGAGCCTTCTGATTTCAAAGACATTGTTTTGAGGAACAATTGGCTCGGCGGCCGCCTTGACCCAGCCGCTTTTAACCGCATAACGACCAACCGGTGTGTAGGTCAGCCGGTAAGTGCAATCAGGTTTGGGAAAAGTCTCATAGCGGGAAATAACTCTAATGGTAGCCTCTGTATCAGCTAGAACTATCCTGGGCAAGACTTCAAAATATCTATCAGCTGGATAAACTTTTAATCCGCTGGGCAGAGCCGGTGTAAAAAGGCCCTGGCCAGAAGCCAGAAAGCCAAAACCACTCATACCAATTAAAAACAGCATCAAAGAGAAGGCTATTTTTTGCTTTTGTTTCATACTCTTTCTCCTTTGATTCTACTGGCGACAGACACGAATTATTTCATCACCAGCCAGAACGATCATTAGATTAAATCTTACTTTGTTGACATTCAAAATACCAGATAAAAGAGTAAGAATAGCTATAGTCAGGAATAAAAATAATAAGAAATCGTCCGAGAATTAAAACCCTTAAAACCCCAATCAAAAGTCACAATCTATTTAAAAACGGATAGAGATCTACGCCGGGCAGAGTGACAGGCCGAAACTCAATATATTTAGGCAGCTCCCTGAAAACGCCCAGAGCTCAAGCAAAAAAGTCGCCAGGAACTGCTTTCAGACGGTTGATATCAACCAGCCGTTCTCTGACATTAAATTTGAAAGCACAGCTAACCGAACACTCATCACAGCCGGCACAGGGATTGTCAGGCAGATCCAGCTCGGCTATCAGTTCATGAGCAGCCTGGAGATTGCGATAGCCATAGGCATACATATAGGCTCTCATCATATCGGGAATCGGCAGTGATTTCGGGCATTGAGGCAAACAACGCTGACAGCCCTGGCAGTAAAGACCGGACAGATTAGCCGTTTGACCCAGTTTAAGGTCCTGAAGCTCCTGTGGCGTTAATTTTAAATCTTTAGCTACTTCCAGGTTACTTTTTAACTGATCAAAAGTGGTCATACCTGGAACAGAGGTGGTGATCTTCGGATTATTCATGGCCCATTTCAAAGCGGCTTTGGTATTTATCGGCTGAGTTCTCTGTTTATCCCAGAAACCACCGGCCAGAGTTTTCATGGCAATAATGCCCAGGCCAGCCGCCGTGGCTTCCTCAATAGCTGCATCCAGATCTTTGATATAGTCCTTTCTGAAATTATAGCCAGTTAAGACCACATCGTAGATTTTAGCTTCAACAGCAGCCCGAATCACTTCTGGTTCGTTGCCATGAGTGGTAACCCCGATAAAGCGAGCCTTACCAGCTTTTTTAGCCGCCTGGATCATGGCCATATTTTCCGGAGCCAGAGCCACCTCCCGCTTGGTCAGATTATGGAGATAAAGAATATCAACATAATCAAGCCCCAGTCTTTTAAGGCTTAAATCGAGTTTCTCATTGAAGCCTTCAGCGGGTGGTACCTTGGTGGCAACTACAAAACTATCCCGAGGACGCCCTTTGACCACCTGTCCGATGACCTCTTCACTGCGGCCGCGAAGATAGTTATGGGCCGTATCCAGATGAACCAGGCCTGCATCCAGAGCGGCTCTGACCAGTTCATAACTATCGGTATTCATGACACCCATGCAAACCACCGGCAGGACAATTCCCGTCCTGCCTAAAGTCCGGTAAATGAAGCCTTCACGCTGTCCGCCTGGTGGTTGCAGTTGATTATCCTGGCCAGTCCGTTTATCTGTTTTCTTTTGCTTTTTTAATTCATCAGCCAGAAGCACGGCAGCGGCACCGGTTGTGGCCAAACCAGTCAGACCAGCTTTAAGAAATTCGCGGCGATTTAAAGGTGATTTACCCATGCAGTCCTCCTATATTTTAACTCACATTACCCGAATTGCCTTTCGAGGTCAATAAAAATGTATAAAAAAATTCATGGATCAAATATCACCCTGTTCTGCTTTGGTGGCTGAAATGTTATGGCTCCTCTCCAGCCTCCTGGGCTCTTGTTCCTGCCCTGGTGATTTCCAAGGGCTTCAGCCTGAGAAGCAAATAAACCTTCTGGTCTGTTTCGAGACTGAGTATTTAACTTACTTCCTGTAGTGACTCTCCTATTTCCTTGTAGACTCTGGTCGCGTTCTATCCTCAGGCCTTTTTCTCTACAGATTATGATATGATAGGTAAACTTATCGGGACGGTAAGAGCCTCCGGTCTCTTCACCCCGGTTTCAAGGAGAAAAACAGGTGATAACTAAAGAAATCGAAGTAAGAAAAAAGATTTTTGCTCCAGTTTTAATTTTTCTGGCCGTCCTTATTATGCTCAGTTCCTGCGGCTCAAAGCCCGATAAGGTGGATCTGCTCCTGACCAACGCCCGCGTTTACACCGTCAGCCCTGCCCACCCCTGGGCCGAAGCGGTAGCTGTTAAGGGCGACAAAATTGTCTTTGCTGGTTCAGCCCGAGAAGCCAGAAAATTTGCCGGAAAGCAGACAAAAATAATTGATGCTCAAGGAAAGCTTCTTTTGCCCGGTATTCAGGACAGCCATGTTCATTTTCTCAGCGGTTCACTTAATTTGACCAGGGTAGATCTATCTGACACCACAACCGTTGAAGAAATTCAGGATAGAATCAGACGCTTTGCTGCCGCTCATCCTGAGCTGAACTGGGTTCAAGGGCGGGGCTGGATGTATTCCGCTTTTCCCGATCAGATGCCCCATAAGAAATACCTGGACGAAGTTGTGCCTGACCGGCCGGTGGTCATGAGGTGTGCCGATGGTCATACCAGCTGGGTCAATTCCAGGGCCCTGGCTCTGGCTGGCATTACTAAAAAGACGCCTGATCCGGTTGATGGCAAAATAGTCCGCGACAGTCAAGGCGAACCAACAGGAGCACTGCTGGAGGGAGCCAGCTCCCTGGTCAGCCGCTTGATTCCAGAGCCGACCAAAGAAGAAAAGCTAGCTGCTCTGCGGGTTGGAATGAAAGAGGCCACCCACTGGGGTGTTACCTGTGCTCATGGGCTGGGCGGAGAATTCGAAGAACTGGAACTTTTTGAACAGATCAATCAGGAAGGCTCTCAGACCTTAAGGCTGGTCGTGGCCATGTGGATTGATGAGCCTGGTCCGAAGGAAAAAGATTTTGAGTCTTATGAGCGGGCCAGCAGCCGACACCATGATAACTGGCTGGCAGTGCGCGGGGTCAAGCTCATGCTGGATGGGGTAATTGATTCCGGCACGGGAGCCATGCTGGAGCCATACGAAGGTCAAAGTGATAACCTGGGCAAACTTTTCTGGGAACCAGAAGATTTTAAAAAAGCCGTCTTAGAGTTCAGCCGACGGGGGATGCAGGTTTCGACTCACGCCATAGGTGACCGGGCCATTCGCCTGGCACTTGAGGCTTATGAGCTGGCGGCCAGAGAAAGCGGCCATCCCGAGCTTCGTCATAAAGTTGAGCATGCCGAATGCATCGCCGCCGATGATATAAAACGTTTCGGAGAACCTTTCATTGTGGCCAGTTTTCAGCCGCTTCATGCCAATCCTGATCCGGCCTGGATGTCTGCCTGGATCAAAAAGGCCGGACCGGAGCGCGAGCAGAGAGCCTTTGCCTGGAACTCTGTTCTCAAAGCTGGTGGTCACCTGGCCTTCGGCAGCGACTGGCCGGTCGTGACGATTAATCCCTGGCCTGGAATTCAGATGGCCGTCACCAGAGAAGACTGGGAAGGGAAACCTCAGGGAGGATGGCTGCCGGGCGAGAAGATGACTCTGGAACAAGCCATTTATGCTTATACTCTGGGCGGGGCTTTTGCCCTCAATGAAGAAAATCTCCGTGGCTCGATTGAGCCAGGAAAACTGGCTGATCTCGTTCTTCTCTCTCAGAATATTTTTGAGATACCGGCTAATAAAATCAAGGAGACCTGCCCGCTTCTGACCATAGTTGGGGGCAGGATTATGTATGACGCTCTAAATGAGGCCAAAAACAAATAAGACTGAAATTTGATCAGGAGGGCCTTTCCTCTGTTTCAGTTTTCAGTCGGCATGAAAGGTATGAAGAAGGCGATGAGCAACGGGCGCCAGGATGATTCCCATGATGGCGATAAAAACAACTCCGCTGAACAAAGCATAAACTGAAGCAAATACTTTGGCGGGCGCAGAGCTCAGGGGATTAACCGGCCCCATACCACTCAGTATCATCGAGGCCTCGAGGAGAGAATCTATCCAGCTGAAATCGCCCAGCCAGTGATAGCCGCCAATACCAATGGACAGAGCTACCAGTATCATCAAGATAGCCATTATAAAATGCCTGGCCAGCCTGCCGATAAAAGCCCGGCGTGAGATAACATGGTCGGATTTTTTCTCATACATCGGATTTCCCTCCCGTCATTTGATTTATCATGGACTGAACTATCTAATCGCCCGTAACAGGCCGGCCGCCGCGAGCTAAAGAAGCAAAAATTCCAAAGAAATTAAGGACGGCAAAGACGTTAAAAGTCAGACGAAAACTTCTCATAAATAAATCGAATTTATCAGGAGTGATCTTTACGTTGCCCATAATAGCTGACATGATCATCATGGTCAAACCGAGGCTGAACATCTGACCAACCATTCGCATGGTAGCCAGAGTGGCTGAAGCCAGTCCATAATTCTCTGGACCGACTGAGCCCATAACGGCATTCGTATTGGGTGAAGAGAAGAGCCCAAATCCAATCCCGAGCAGAATCAGGGCCAGGACAATCCACAGAAGCCCTGTTTCTGGCCTGATGAAAGACAAAGCGATAAGGGCAACAGCTGTTAACCCCATTCCGCCGGAAGCCAGGAGTCTCGGATCAATTCGATCAGAAGCCCGGCCAGAAAGAGGCGAGACCAGAGCCTGAAAGACTGGCTGAGAAATAAGTATCAGACCAGCCGTTCGTGGCGAAAAATTATGGATATATTGAAGATAAAGACTTAATAAATAGCCAACAGCAAAGGTTGAGCTGTAATTGATAAGAGCAGCCAGGTTGGAAAAAGCAAAGGTCCGATTTTCCCTGAACAACCTGGTTTCAAAGACAGGATAAGCGGTTCTATTTTCTATTATAAAAAAGAAAGCTAAAAGAATCAGTCCAGCTGTGGCCAGAAAAAAGCCATAGTGAGCCGGTAGCCTGGAGAAGCCCAGCATAAAGCAAACCAGCCCGGCGCCATAAATTATGGTTCCTTTAATATCAAATTGATCCAGTCCTCTGGCCGTCTGACTCGGAGAAAATGGCCCGTCCTTATCGTAAGCTTTGAGCACAGAGAAAAGAGCCAGCAGGCCAAGGCCAAAAGTTACATAGAAAATGCTTCGCCAGCCAGAATGCTCCACCAGGAATCCGCCGATAACCGGGCCCAGAGACAGGCCGGCATAAGTAGCCGCCGTATTGATACCCAGAACCTGCCCGCGTGATTCTGGTGGGAAGGAAGCAATCAGAAGAGCAATGCTGGTCGAAAATATCATAGCTCCTCCCAGCCCCTGGATCAGCCTGAAAGCTATTAGCGACGAACCTGAAAAGGCCAGAGAGCTGGCCAGGCTGCCGGCTGAAAAAATGCTGAGGCCGGTGATAAAAACCCGCCGTCTTCCTATCATATCGGCCAGCTTGCCCATCGGGACCAGAAAGACAGCTGTCATTAAAAGAAAGGCTGTAACCGTCCAGCCAAGGGTGATCGTACTGAGTTTAAAAGTTTGAGCTAGAGCAGGCAGAGCCAGATTGGTCGCCGAGCTCATAAAAGGAGTAAGAAAAGAAGCCAGAGTTGAAGCCAGCAGGATAAATTTTCTTTCTCTGTTTAGCTGCATTTGCTGGACCTTTTTGGGCCAGTGCTGTCCTGAAAGATTTTTTTGTTTGCTCTTCAGCCAATATCAAGGAAGAAATTTTATCAAATTAAAAAATTTAATCTATCCTATTCTTATTAGCTGGGCAGTTGATAATAACGGATCTTTTGCTGCCAGCTATCTCCGTAGAATCTCTGGGAAAAACCTGGTGGTCAGGATCTTTTTTATCTGACCTATCTTGTTTTATATCAATGGACTAGGTTAAGAGAAAGCCAATTTGTACAGGCTCACTTTATTTTTTTCACATCTGGGATATAATAAAAATGAACCAGATTTAATTACCCGAGGATGAAATGATTATTGCCGAATTTTCGATTTTTCCCACCTCTGAAGGTTCTTCGCTCAGTCGTTATGTCCGGGAAGTCATCAAGGTTATCGAAAACTCCGGACTCAATTATGAAGTTGGTGCCATGTCGACCACAGTCGAGGCACCTGATCTTGAGTCTATTCTGAATTTAGTTGGTGCTTGCGACCAGGTACTGGTCGAGATGGGAGCCAGGCGTATTCATCTTGATCTTCACCTCGATCATCGGCTTGATCGGGAAGCAACTATTGATTCCAAGCTAAAAGCCGTCGGTAAAAGATAAATCCAGCTGAACTAAGTCCGTCTAAAAAAGGAGGCGATGATGGTATCGGTCAAAGATGAAGGCTTTTCGCCTAACGCCATGAAGATCCTTCGCACCCGCTATTTTATGAAAAATGAGAAGGGCGAATTTATAGATAAAAAGCCATCAGACCTGTTCCGACGGGTAGCCGACTATATCGCTTCTGCGGAAAAAACAAAAGAGGAGCAGAAAAAATGGGCTGACAGGTTTTTTGAAGCCATGATGGCCAGAGAGTTTATGCCCAATAGCCCGACTTTAACCGGTGCCGGTCGTGATATGTGCCTGAGCGCCTGTTTCGTTCTGCCCATCGAAGATTCAATGGAATCAATTTTTGATGCCGTTAAAAATGCTGCCCTCGTTCATAAGGAAGGAGGCGGAACAGGTTTTGATTTCAGTCAACTTCGTCCTAAAGGCAGCTTCGTCCGCAAAACCCAGGGTGTAGCCTCAGGGCCGGTCTCTTTTCTAAAGGTAATTGATGCCGCCACCGAAGCTGTCAAACAGGGTGGAACCAGACGCGGTGCTAATATCGGTCTGCTGCGGGTTGATCATCCTGATATTGAAGAATTTGTCACTATGAAGCGTGACGGCAGAACTCTAAACAACTTCAACATTTCAGTGGCTATCACCGATGAATTCATGAAGGCCCTCAAACGTGATGGCGAATACTCGCTCTATAATCCCTATCTTAAAAAGAAAACTGCGAGGAAAAAGGCCCGCGACATTTTTAAATTAATCGTGGAATCGGCCTGGGCCGTGGGCGACCCGGGTTTAATTTTTATTGACCGCATCAATCAGCTTAACCCGACCAGGGAGCTGGGCCCGATCAGTGCCACCAATCCCTGTGGCGAACAGCCACTCCATCCCTACGAATCCTGTAATCTCGGTTCAATCAACATCTCCAACTTCTACTCACCCGGTCATCCCGATGAAATTGACTGGGAAAGGCTGGCCGGCATAATTGAGATGGCAGTGCGCTTCCTGGACGATGTCATTGATGTCAATAGATATCCTCTGCCCCAGATTGCTGAGATGACCAGGGCTAACCGCCGGATTGGACTGGGCATCATGGGCTGGGCGGATCTGCTGCTCAAAAAGAAGATTCGTTATGACTCAACGGAAGCTCTGGCTCTGGCCGAAAAGGTCATCTCTTTTATGAGGCAGACAGCTGACCAGGAAAGCGAGAAACTGGGTGAACTCAAGGGGAATTTCCCCAATATCGATCTTTCCATCTATAAGGGCAAGAAACGCCGGAATGCCACCGTCCTGACCATTGCTCCCACCGGCACCATTTCCCGTCTGGCCGGCTGTTCCAGCTCGATCGAACCAATTTTTGCTTTTGAATTCGTCAGTAAAATTCTTGATGGCGAAATCAAGGATGTTCATCCCCTTTATGAAGAATGGAAAAAAGAACATCCGGGCGAACCACTTCCTGACTATTTTGTGACGGCTCACGACATCCCTTACGATGGCCATATCAGGATGCAGGCTGCCTTCCAGAAATATGTTGACAATTCGGTTTCCAAGACGATCAATCTGCCCAATCAAGCGACTTTTGAAGATGTGGAAAAAGCTTATCTTCTGGCCTATGACCTGGGAACCAAAGGTATTACCATTTACCGTGACGGGAGCAAAGCCGAACAGGTTCTTTATGCCGGGACGGCTGCTAAACAAAAACTCATCCCGAGAGAAAGGCCGGTTAGCCTGCCTTCTATTACCGATAAGATTAAAACCGGGCTGGGCAATCTCTATGTGACTATTACTTTTCTGGACAATAAACCATTTGAAGTTTTTACCTCTATCGGAAAAAGTGGTTACTCCACCATGGCTGATGCTGAGGCAATCGGGCGGCTGATTTCGCTTGCCCTGCGCAGCGGCGTCGATCCGAAAGAAGTCATCCTGCAGCTTAAAGGGATTGGAGGCAGTGAACCGGTTTTCACTGAAGGCGGTCTGGTGCAGTCCATTCCGGATGCGGTGGCCAAAGTGCTGGAACGCCACCTGGGCGAGGTTAAAGAAAACAGGCGTGATTTCCTTAAAGATACCTGCCCGATGTGCGGAGCGACTTTACCCGATGAAAAGTGCCCGGTCTGCCCGAATTGCGGCTGGACCCGCTGCTCCTGAAAAACAAAATCAGGCTGATGGACAGCTGTTTTTACCAGACGACGCCATAATCTTCGCCGTAATTGCTGGAACCACCCCAGAAGGTTCCATGCTGCCAGTCAAAATAGATAGCATTAATCGGACCCGAAGTGTATTTTTTAACTGAAATCTTATAACCCATTGAACTCAACTTGTCTCTAATTTCAGCCGGGATCTTTTCATTGAGATCAAGTTTACCCGGGAAACACTGATGTAAATCGAAAGAATCCCGCATCTGATAACTGGTAATATTCGGTGCCTCACAGGCCTGCTGCACAGTCATTCCGAATTCGACGATATTGAGGAAAAACTGCAGCAGATTCTGGTCCTGGGTATCACCGCCCTGGACAGCAAAAGACAGATACGGCCGGCCATCCTTCATAGCCAGACCTGGCGTCAGCGTGGCTCGAGGCCTCTTGCCAGGGGCTATCACATTAAATGGATTCTCAGCCTCATTCAGCACGAAGCTCTGCGCTCGCTGGCTCAATCCGATACCCGTTTTCCCCGCCACGACTGCCGGCACCCAGGCTCCGCTGGGCGTCAGAGAAACAACCCAGCCTTCTTCGTCAGCCGCCTGGACCGAAGTCGTCCCCTGTCTCATACTGACCTCCAGTCTGGCTTCATCTTCTGGCCTTGCCTGGCAATCTCTGTTTGACCAGCTGGCCAGGTAATGCTTAAACGGATTTTCCTTTCCCTCAAAAGGATAAGGATCACCGGGTTTACTTTCCGGATCATTCGCCTGGTGGCGAATCAGTTTTATTCTTTCCCGGGCATAGTCTTTGGAAAGAAGCCCTTTGATTGGTTCCTCAGGAGGAAAATATGGATCTCCATAATAAAAATCACGGTCGGCAAAAGCCAGATTCATCACCTGATAAAGGGTATGGATATAATCAACGCTGTTATAACCCATCCCTTTCAGATCAAAGTTTTCCAGCATATTGAGCATCTGCAACATGACCGGTCCCTGCACCCAGGAATTGAGTTTATAAACCTCAATTCCCTTATAGGTGGTCATGACCGGTTCTTCCACATAAACCTTCCATCTGGCCAGATCCTCCATCGTGATGAGAGCGCCTTCCTCCTGACAGCCGCGCACAAATTCCCAGGCAATATCACCTTTATAAAATCGATCATAAGCAGCATAGATGGCTTCTTTTCTGCTTTTTCCTGCCTGCAGTGCTTGAGCTTCAGCTTCGACCAGTTTCTTCAGAGTTTGAGCCAGTTCTGGCTGGCGAAAAACTTCTCCTGGATAAGGCGCTTCTCGCTTTTCTCCGGGATGGGTCAGAAATATCTGTCTCGAATAGGTCCACTTTTTCAGCTTTTCTTTGTTTCTCTCGATAGAATCAGCTGTTTCCCTTTCTATCGGATAACCTTCGGCCATTCGAATAGCTGGCTCAAGAACATCTTTAAGCTTTAACGTGCCAAATTCAGCCAGCATGACCAGCAGAGCGCCGGGCGTACCGGGAGTAATGGCTGACAGAGGTCCATCGGCCGGGGGATATTTATAGCCTTTCTCCTTATAAAACTCGGCTGTCGCACCGGTTGGAGCCACTCCCAGACCATTAATAGCTATAACTTTTCTGGTTTTGGGATTATAAATCAAACCCTGGGTTTCTCCTCCCCAGCTCAGAACATCATGCATGGTGCAGACCGCACCCAGCATGGCGCAGGCAGCGTCAACCGCATTGCCGCCTTTCATGAAAATCATGGCCCCGGCTGTCGCCGCCAGTGGTTTTCCGGTTATAGCCATCCAGTGCTTCCCATGGAGAGGTGGTTTCTCTGTTTTGTTTTGAGCATTGGTCATCAAAAAAACTCCTGTTAAAATCAAAGCCAGAATAAGAGCGCTGGCTGTTACTAAGGTCTTCTTCCGAGAAGTCATGAGTTCCCTCCTTCTATAACTTCAAGTATCTTTTCGCTTATCATCTCAGTTTTTGATTTTATCAAATTGGTCGCGTTTTTTTCATATATTATTAATATTAAATTTTATTTTCCCTGGACAGCACTTAATAGGAAAAAAAGTGATTGAGCCAGCCTTTTAATATATAATCGGCCTGTGAACAAGAAATTGGAGGGGTAATTATGCCCGATAAAAAATCATGGTTAGGTTTATTCTGCTTTTTATTTCTGACCTTAATAGCTACTGAATTGCTGGCCATCAATACAGTTGACACAGCTATGCTGACCAGACCGGCTATCGGTAAAAACCAGATTGCTTTCGTTTATGCCGGGAATCTGTGGGTAGCTGATCTTAATGGTAAAAACCCGAGGCAGCTAACCGTTGAGGCGGAAGTGGCCAGTCTGCCTGTTTTCTCTCCAGATGGCCGCTGGCTGGCTTTTAGTGCCCAGCGCAATGGAAACGTTGATGTTTATCTTATTCCGGCGGAGGGCGGCTTATCAAAGCGTCTGACCTGGCACCCGGGAGCAGACATCATTCAGGACTTCACCCCTGATGGAAAATCACTGCTTTTTACCTCGACCAGTAAAGCTTCCAACCGTGGGGCAAGCAATCTTTTCATTATGTCGATTAATGGTGGCTTCCCCGAAGAAATTCCCATTCCTTATGTTTATCGGGCCAAAATCTCAGCCGATGGCCGTTATATTGCCTACAATCATTTTGCTGATGCCTTCAGACAGTGGAAAAATTATCGAGGCGGCCGTAATTCTGTCCTCGCCATTTATGATCAGAAGACGGGTTCAATAGAAAAAATCCCTCAACCGGAAGGACGATCCAATGATATAGACCCGATCTGGTCTGAAGACAGGCTGTATTTTCTCTCTGACCGGAATGGCGAATTTAATTTATTCAGTTATGACCGCCAAACCCGAGAAATCAAACAACTCACTTCTTATACCGATTTTCCAATAATCGAGGCGGCCGGCAACCACGACCAGATCATCTACGAACAAGCAGGCTATCTTCACTTATTTGATCTCAAAGCCAGCCAGAGTCACCGTCTGACCATAGGCCTTTCGACCGACCTCATCGAACTGCGCGAGCGTTTTGCTCAAGGAGCAAGATGGATAAGAAATGCCGATCTGTCGCCGGCTGGAGCCAGAGCAGTCTTTGAGTTCCGGGGTGAAATAGTCACTTTCCCGGCAGAAAAAGGTGACTATCGTAATTTGACTCAGACACCCGGTGTCAATGAGCGCTATCCAGCCTGGTCGCCCGATGGCCAGACCATAGCCTATTTTTCTGATGAGTCAGGCGAGTACGAGCTTCATCTCCGTTCGCAGGAAGGTCGGGGACCGGTCAAAAAAATCAAAATTCCTGGCTCCGGTTTCTATGATTCTTTAGTCTGGTCACCTGATAGCCAGAAAATTGCTCTGGCTGATAATTCTCTGTCGCTTTTCTATGTTGACCTTAAAAGTGGGGCGGTGAAAAAAATAGCCTCCGAGTATCTTTACAGCCCAGGCCACCTCAGTGAGGTTTTCTCCTCCTGGTCACCCGATTCAAAATGGATTACCTATACGCTTAACACCCAGACCTACATGCAAAAAGTTTTTGTTTACTCGGTTGAAAAGGACAAATCTCTGGCCATAACCGATGGTCTTAGCGAGGTAGCCGAGCCAAGATTTGATGCGAGCGGCAATTATCTCTATTTTCTGGCCTCCACTGATGCTGGACCGGTCAAGCAGTGGTTTGATATGTCCAACGCTGATCTTAGAGCCAGCTTTTCGCTTTATCTGGCCGTTTTGAAAAAGAATTGGCCTAATCCTTTAGCTAAGGAAAGCGACGAAGAGAAAACGGGAGAAAAGAAAGAGGTTTCTGTCCAACCAGAAGCCAGAGCTACAGGTAAGACCGAAAAGAGTTCAGGTGGCCCTGCTGGTCAGGAAAAATCAGCCAGCTCAACCAGCCAGACGATCATTGATTTTGAAGGTCTTGAATATCGGATCGTAGCTTTACCAGTCCCGCCGGGCAATTATTCCAGCCTGCAAACAGGAGAGGCCGGGCAGATATATTTTCTGGAGTTCCCAACGATGGCTATTGGATCCATGGTGGCTGGCTCAAGAGACAGGGCTCAAAGTGCCAGGCTGCATAAATTCGATCTCAACACGAGAAAAGACGAAGTCATCATGGAAGGTCTCAATAATTACCTCATCTCAGCTGATAAGAAAAAGATTCTCTATGTAGCTCAGAACACCTGGGGAATTACCAACCTCAGCGGAAAAATCCAGGTCGGACAGGGAAAAATCAATGTAGAGACGATTGAAGTCAAAGTCAATCCAGCTGAAGAATGGCGGCAAATTTTTAACGAAGCCTGGCGGATAAACCGTGATTTCTTCTATGATCCAAACATGCATGGCTGTGACTGGCCGGCCATGAAGAAAAAATATGAGAAGTTCCTGCCCGAGCTAGCCTGCCGTGACGACCTCAACCGCCTGATTCAGTGGATGTGCAGTGAACTGTGTGTCGGCCATCACCGCGGCGGCGGAGGCGACACCCCTTACGAACGCCATAGAATCCAGGTTGGCCTGCTGGGTGCCGATTATGAGATAGCCAACGGGCGCTACCGTTTCCAGAAAGTTTATGGAGGTTTAAACTGGAATCCGGGCTTGCGTTCGCCATTAACAGAACCAGGAGTTAACGTCAGGGCTGGCGAATATTTGCTGGCAGTTGATGGCCAGGAGCTTATTCCACCCGATAATCTATTCCGCTTTTTTGAGAATAAGGCCGATAAAATTGTGGAAATAACTGTCGGTCCTCGTCCCGATGGCCAGGGAGCCAGAACAGTTCAAGTAGTGCCTGTCGCTGATGATTACAGTCTTAGAAACCGTGACTGGGTAGAGGGCAATTTGAAAAAGGTAGAAGAGGCTACGGACGGGCGGGTTGCCTATGTTTATGTGCCTGACACTTCAATTCAAGGCTATATGTACTTTCGCCGTTATTTCTTCCCGCAAGCTTATAAAGAAGCCATCATCGTTGATGAACGCTTTAACGGCGGCGGCTCAGTGGCTGATTATTATATCGATTGGTTGACCAAACCTTTTATCGCTATGTGGGCTATGCGTTACGGAGCCGACCTGAAAACACCGAGCGCTTCCATTCAGGGGCCGAAGGTCATGTTGATCAATGAGATGGCTGGTTCGGGTGGTGACCTGCTGCCCTGGATGTTCAGGAAATTCGGGCTGGGGCCGCTGATTGGCAAGAGAACCTGGGGTGGCCTGGTCGGAGTTCTGGGTTTCCCGACTCTGATGGACGGAGGAAGCATTACCGCACCAAATCTGGCTATCTGGACAGAAGATGGCTGGATAGTGGAAAATGAAGGCGTTCCACCAGACATCGAAGTTGAAATAACTCCGGCTGATTATAAAGTCAGCCGAGACACGCAATTAGAAAAAGCTATCCAGGTGGTGACTGATTTACTTCAGAAGAATCCGCCGAAAAAATTGCAACGGCCGCCCTATCCAGTTCGCGTCAGGAAGGCTACTTAAAAGACAACTCGGTAACTTTTTAATTTAAAATTTTTGCCCTTAAAGTTCCTCTAAACATTTTTATTTTTAAACAGGAACCTTTTCTCCTTCTGCTTCGTCTAAACTATTGAAACTTAAAAAGATGAAAAAAACAGACCATTCCTCAGAAAGGAGAAAAGACATGAAACTCAAAGGAAAACTGGCCATCTTCATTCTGGCGGCAGTGATTACTCTTACTGGCTTTGGACTCATTGCCAGCGGCCTGAACTTTAGCCGTCTGCTGCAAGCTTCAAGGCCGACGATTGAAACCACCTTTACCATGACTCAAATCCTCAGTTAGGTGTATCAGGTGATGGGTAGAAGAGAGAGAAAATCCTGGCAGGGGGCAGTTTTAAAGCCCTCTAGCCAAAATAACAACAGCCAGGTAAAAGGGATGGGGGGCAGAGCAGTCACCCGGAAAAGCAGCTTGAACTGTCAGCTTAACGATCGGCTCAGAACGAGCTGAGCCGGGTCGCTGCTCTGTCCCCCATCTCTGTTCTTATGTATCTTTATTTCTTCAGAAAACGGCGGATAAAAATATCTACTTCTTTTATCTTGATCAAGCGGCAGCCGACATAAAAAACAACCAACGACAGACTGCCCCAAATCACTGTAGCTATAAGAACAGGAAAAAATGTGGAGCCGAAATAGCTGGAGCTTATTTTAAAACCAGCGTAACCCAGAACTCCAGCCACTCCTGATACCAGAATCAGCCGCAGAAAATAATTATAAATTAAGCGAAGGTTAATCGCTCCAGTTTTTCGCGGCAACCAATGAATCAAAACAGCAATGTTGACGATACTGGCCAGACTGGCCGAAAGAGGAAAAGCCAGAAAACCAACCGGTTTCATCAAAGCCAGGTTTAAGGCCAGATTCACCCCAATAGAAATAAAGCTGGCATACATTGGAGCCTTTGAATCCTGATGAGCATAAAAAACAGAAGCGACATTGCGCAGAGCAGAAATAAAGGGAATGCCCAGGGTGTAAAGAATAAGAGCCTGGCTGACGGCTAAAGTATCAGCCGGGCCAAACCTTCCGTGCTGATAAATCAGACTGGTTAGCGGATAAGAAAAGAAAGCAATTAAAATAGAAGAGGGCACGGTCAGGAAAAGGACCATTTTCAGTGAATCTTTAAAAGCCAGCTGGACTTCTTCTTTTTTGTTTTCCAGCACCAGCCGGGAAAAACGCGGCAACGCTACGGCTCCGACTGCGATGCCAAAAAGACCGAGTGGCAGATGCATGATGCGGTAAGCATAATTGAGCCAGGTCATCGAGCGTTCGGCCTGATAAGAGACCAGAATCGTGTTGACAAAAACATTAAAACGCGATCCGGCCAGTCCGATAGCCACCGGCACAAACAAAGCCATGACTTTTCTGAATTGCGGATCATGCCAGTTAAGATAAAAACGGTAATGGAAGCCCAGGCGGAAAAGACCTGGAACCTGTACCAGGAACTGCATCAAGCCACCTATTGTTACCCCGATAGCCGCTCCAAAAATAGGATCTCCGCCTCTATCCGTATACCAGCCAAACATGACCAGGGGCACAGCAATGGAAAAGACATTAAAAAAGGCCGGGGCTACCGAAGGCACAAAAAATGAACCTTCCGTATTGTGATAGCTCATAGCCCAGGCCGCTAAGGATACAAAAAGCAAAAAAGGAAAGGTAATGAAGGTCAGATCCGCGGTCAGGGATAATTTTTCTGGAATCTGACTGAAGCCCATGGCCACCAGCGAGGCCAGCGGCCGGCAGAAAATCATGCCGAGAACAGTTACTGCCCCCACTACCAGTAAGAGCGTATTGAATATATTGGAGGCCAGAAGATTTTCTCCGGCTTTGCTTTTGGCCTTCTCCTCGGTCAGCACGGGCACAAAAGCAGCAGAAAGGGAAGTTTCAGCAAAGAGGTCTCGCAGGAGATTGGGAATCCTGAAAGCGGCATTAAAGGCGTCAGTTGACCGGCTTGAACCGAAAAGCAGAGCAAAAACCATTTCCCGGACAAGACCCAGCACCCGGCTGATAGCTGTCCCGATAGTAAAAGACCTGACGCCGCGGGCTATATCTTCCATCTGCTGTGTTTCCCGTATCCTTACATTACCAGCCAGATTTTAATCTTGACCGGTTGTAAGAATAATACAAAATAGAAGATTCAGTGGCAATATTCAATATTTAGCCGAATTATCTAATCGGATTGTCTCCAGCCAGCCATTTTAATCCATTTTCCCCCTGTTACCTCTTGACAGAAGCCAGGATAACTGGTAGAAGTTATTGAAACTATGAAAGATAACAGGGCCATGAGTTATTGCGAAGACGGTGACCCCTACCCATCTGAGTTAGATGGAGAAAACTTATTTAATCTGGCCATTTGGCTGGCTGCCAGGGTGAGCCAGGCGAGAGCCTGAATCCGGCGTTCACCTCCAGCCAGTTAAAGGCGGAGGTGGACGATGGTCAATCCCTTATTGGTCCCCGAATTAAGGGAGCTGCTAAACGAAAAAAGTTATGCCGAACTTTGTGAGTTTTGTGAATCAATCCACCCGGCTCAAGTAGCAGAATTTCTATCGGCCCTCAATCCTAAAGAGATCTGGGAAATCCTCAGCCATCTCTCCCCCCATCTTCGTGGAGAAATCTTCAGCCATATTGATGAAGATGTTCAGCTCGAGATGATAAATAGCCTGGGGCGGGATGTTATGGGAAAGCTCCTGTCAGATATGCCGCCCGATGACCGGGTTGACCTGGTCAAACGCCTGTCTGAGGAACAACGCCAGGCTATTATCCCGGCTATGGCCCAGGCCGAACGTGAAGACCTCCGCCGGCTGATTGCCTATCCAGAAGGAACTGCCGGTTCAGTTATGACTTCTGAATATGCCACCCTGACGCCGGAGCTGACAGTGGATGAAGCCCTGCTGAAGCTGAGAAGAGAAGCGCCGGATAAAGAGACCATTTATTATTGTTATGTTGTTGATGAAAATCACCGGCTAAAGGGGTTCGTTTCCTTAAAAGATCTGATTGTTGCTCCTCATGGGGCCAGAGTTAAAGATATTATGTATGAAGATGTTATTTTCGCCCGGGCCAATGACGATCAGGAAGAGGTCGCCAGGATAATTCAGAAATATGATTTACTGGCCATTCCGGTCCTTGATGATGAGCAGCGGCTGGTCGGAATCATCACCCATGACGATGCCATGGATATTCTGCAGCAAGAACAACAGGAAGATGTCGAAAAATTGATGGCTATTGGCGGCCCACACGAAGTTGGAGTCTACACCAAACTGTCAACCTGGGAGCATTTCAAGAGCAGGACTCCCTGGATCCTGGTCCTGGCCATCATGGGTTTTGTTTCCGGTTTTATTATCCAGAGCTATGAAGGCATTTTGCTGCAGGTGGCCATTCTGGCTTCCTTCATGCCGATGCTAACCGGAACCGGCGGCAATGCCGGCAGCCAGTCGGCCACTCTGGTCATTAGAGCTCTGGCTGTCAAAGAAATAACTGTTAAAGATGCTTTGAAAGTGTTGGTTAAGGAATTCGGGGTAGCTTTCCTGATGTCGTTGGTCCTGGCTACCATAGCCTATTTTAGGGTCATGGTTTTTTATGGAAACACCCCCACCCTCGATCATGTCACTCCTCAGGCCGTTGGCCTGGCGGTAGCTGTAGCGCTGGCTCTTCAAGTTATAGTTTCCACTTTAATAGGCGCATTACTACCGCTGGTTGCCGTCTCAGTTAAAATCGACCCGGCGGTTGTAGCCAGCCCTCTTCTGGCGACCATGGTTGATATTTTTGGGTTACTTATTTATTTCAATGTAGCCAGATTAATTCTGCACTTATAACTCTACCTAACTCAGCAAACCCTCAATGATTAAATCCACTGCCTCTTCTTCACTCAAACCGCGCGACATCAGAGTTTGAAGCTGTTTGGAATCAACACTGCCAATGGCCGCTTCGTGGGTTACGTGGGCTTTCGGATTTCTTACTTCGACCACCGGCACCGCCCTGGCCAGTCCGTTATCCTGAATTATTTCCTTGCAATCAACGTGACCGCGGGCGTAAGGAGCTTCGGCTATGATTTCGTTGTTTATTTCAGCCCGGGCTTGATTTTTAACAGCTATATGGGTAGTTAAAGCTGCCCGGCTACCTTCTCCTTGAAGGAAAGCAGCCTCTCTTATTTTTATTAGATCGTCTCGCCGGCCAAAGATTCTGGCTTTCATTTCGGCTGAACTTCCCGCCTGGCAAACTGTTCGATAATCCATATCAATCAATCCGACTCGCCCTTTAAGCAACTCAAATTCGGTCGAAAAATGGGCACTTTCCCCCAGCTCGATGTGTGCCACCGGAACCACTTTGACCAGGCCTTCTTCGCTGTGCCAGTGTCGCTCAAAATAAGAATATCTGGCCCGGCGGCCAACTTTGATCTGAGCGTCCATTAAATGCTCAACTTCTACCGCATTGGGAAAAGTGCAGTGAGCCATAAAGCTGACTTCCGCTTCATCTTCGATTTCAATCTCCATAATAATATGTTGCACCCCTCGCTCGGGCAACAACCCAAAGCACAGATGAACAGGGCTGCCAATTTTAACCCCTTTTTTGACTCTAAGCTTCGCTTTGACCCCATCCGGCAATTCTTGCGGCTCCATGATTAATCCCTCTACCTGATGGGAACTCAGGACCTCGTTGGCATTGATAATAAGATGCGGCATATTCTTATTGAAGCTACGATGTAGATTGACTGATTCAAGAATTTCTTCGACCACATCTTCTGTCATCTTCTTCCTCCTGAAGCAGTTGCTGAATTAAACTCGGGCACATTCTGGTGCGGGCAGGGCAAGCACTTCCCTCTGAAATATTCCATAATTTTCGTCGTTTCACCCTGGTCAACCAGCAGGCCATGACAGATCAAAAAGGCGTAATCAGTTTTCTCCAGAACTTTGGGGCTATGGGTAATAAGCACAACTGTTGAGCCGTCCTGTTTCAGATGATTTATAGCTTCAAATATTCTGTCGATGGCCTCAATATCTACTCCCGAATCAGGCTCATCTAGCAGCACCAGGCGTGGTTTCATGGCCAGAATAGAAGCCAGTTCAATTCTTTTCCGTTCCCCACCGCTCAGGGTTTTATCAACGCCACGCGAGCGATAACGAGCTGGCTCCAGACCGACCATCTCCAGCACCCGGTCAACTTCTTTTTTATCCTTATTTTTGGCCGCAGCCAGGATGAACTGGCTGACCTTCAAGCCTTCAAAACGCGCCGGTTCCTGCCAGGCTAAAGTAATGCCAAGCCTGGCTCGTTCGTCAACATTCAGGTTTTTGATGGACTGGCCCTCAAACAGAATATCGCCGGTATGCTGACGATAGTCAGGCAAACCCATGATGAGGCTGGCCAGAGTCGATTTACCAGCTCCGTTGGGACCAACCACTGCCTGCACATAACCTGCCTGAAACTCCATAGATAGGTGGTTGAGAATCAGGCTGGAGTTAACCTGAAGTGAAACGTCTCGTACTTCCAGAATGACCATCTTTTCCTCCGCCAGAATAGCTAGACTAGATGATACACTCTAATCAGCCAGGTGACAAACGAGGTTCTCATTCAGGCTGATACCAATGATTTCCCGGCTGTTAATTATATTGAAAGCTAAAAGACAATCCGGGCTGGCCAGCAAAGAGCTGCCCGCTGACTAAACAGCCAGAACCAGAAAAGCACTTAAGGACACTGGATAACACTTTGAGCCCAGAGGCAACCACCGCAAACAGGAAATGTATTACCCGAGCAGTCCTCTTCGTTTTTCTCCAGATAAGAGCAACCACCGCAGATATGACAGGGTGAATAATCAAACAGATAAACTTTTTCTCTGAAATCATGGTATTCCTGACAGGACCAGATAGCTAAGAGTGACTTTTGGT
>Ga0208940_1000502_pt1 | contig 49290 bp, 47 predicted proteins | sample AD_JPNNA6_MetaG_FD_184445 | JGI IMG/M metagenome (GOLD analysis project Ga0208940, IMG submission 184445) | Active sludge microbial communities of municipal wastewater-treating anaerobic digesters from Japan - AD_JPNNA6_MetaG (SPAdes) (version 2) | ecosystem: Engineered > Bioreactor > Anaerobic... | reverse complement strand
AGGTTTATCTTCTATTAAAAAAAATACACGACGATACTAATTCTTATAGCATAGCCTTTATTATTAGAAGAATTCTCGATTTTTTCATAGATAATATATCTAAACATCAAAATATAGAGTCTTTTCTGTCCTATTTAGTAATTTTATGTAAGAAAAACGAAACTTCTACTAAAAAAGAACAGTTTGACGTATGGGAATTTATGAGAAGCCGCGGATTAAAGAAGATGGGGAGATTGATCTTGGATAAAGAAAAACGGGAATTCCCGCTAGACTCCCCCCGCCTATCGATTACATACAACAAATACTACCGCTCGATAGGGATTTCATTCGTCTCGAGCGGCTTTTCCGGCTAGTAAATATGGAATTATACAAATAATATTGGTTCGACGACTTAAATTCCCCTTGAAAAAGAGAGAATATTGTTATAGAATATTTTTAAAAAAGGGGAAGTTTATGGAAAGAACATTAATAATATTAAAACCGGACGCGATACAGCGCGGTATTGCCGGAGAGATAATAACAAGAATTGAGAGGAAGGGTTTAAAAATAGTCGCTATGAAAATGGAGACGGTTTCTCAAGAAAAGGCGAAATATCACTACGACGAGCATAGGGAGAAGCCTTTTTTTCAGGAGTTGATCGGTTTCATTACTAGGTCTCCCGTTATTTTAATGGTCGTCGAGGGAATCGACGCTATTAAGACGGCAAGAAAAATGTCCGGAGCCACTCAGATAGCCGACGCTATACCCGGAACAATAAGGGGCGACTATGCAATGCACACGAGCGTGAATTTGATTCATACGTCGGACGGCCCCGCGGGGGCGGAAAGAGAGATAAATAATTTCTTTAAAAAAGAGGAGATAGTCGAATATAGGCTTGATTCTCAGAAATGGCTTTATCCTTCTTCAGTATTAGATAAATAATGAGATTTCGAGTATTATTTATCATATTTTGCGCTTTATTAGGCTGTAAATCGTCCGACTCGTATAGGGATTATTTCCGCGACTTGTCTGTAAAATGTAGCGTTGCGCTCAAATTTGATCTTTATATAAGGACGACTAAGGTATCGCCGGAAGTTTTTTATATACAAAATCTCAGGACTTTCGAGTTGTATAAATTTTCTGAGGACGTCGGCAATATTTTTTATATTGACGGCCTTCCGCTTGGGGAGTATAAAATCTGTTATTGGATAGCCGATTATTCCGTAAACGAGATATCTTTCAAGACCTTTTCTTATCTGGATATAACCTTCGCTCTATCGGAGCCCGGCTCTTATTCGTTGGGAAAGTTGTTTCATCAGATATCGGTTAATTCGATGAAGGTTAGTCCGGTTAAGATTGATCTAAAACCGTCTAGAATTAATAGCCAAAAGTATTCTTACTACGCTCCGGTTGAAAATTATAAGATTAATGATATAGAAAAATCCGAAATTTTTAAAACCGTCTCGTACGGCGTCGCGCTCTATTCTAATGAGAATACCGAGGTTATTTATCGGACGCTTGCCGATTGCGCCGATATAGAAAAAAATACGATAAATTCTTATTTAAAGGTTATCGATAAAGAGTACGCCGCCAACGGGCTCGACGCCGCTTTAAATCTTATTAAGGGCTATTCGACGTTAACGCGCAATATTAATCTTGCAATTAAAGCGGCGGCTCTCTATTTTGAGGAGGGCAAGCCGGACATCGCCCATTCGGAATTTGTCAAACTAATCGCCATTGATCCGAATATTCCCGAATATTACGGATTATTGGGAGAAATTGAGATTTCTAAAGGAAATATCGAGAAAGCGGAAGAATATCTGTATAAAGCGGTCTCGCTAAATACGTCAAACGCTCTAACCTATAACGCCTACGCTAAAATTCTTATTGAAAAATCAGAACTAACGCTGGCGCAAAAGCTGAACGACCGAGCTCTCGCTCTCGATCCCGGAAATAAAGATTTTCTTGATACAAAAATAGCTATAGAAGAAAAACTTCGATAAAGAATCAGTATTTGTATATAAGCGCGTCCTGAAATTTTTCGCTTTCTGCAAAATATTTACGAATTCTTCCGGATAGTTTAGAATAGACTCTCTCCGTAATGCAGATTTCATTATCGGAGGTTAATTTGTGTTGTATATGGACGGTAAAATTCAGAAGTTCGCTTGTAATATGGCCGGTATCGGTTTTATGGTAGAGACCTTTTCCCGAATCGATAGACATTTTATAATTTAGCGGCTTATCAAGTTTGAGCTTCTCGTAAGTCAAAAGAAAAAACCTATTGGCAAAATAGAGCGAAAACAGAGCCGCTAAATTTGCGTTATCCCCAAAATGGAAAATCAACATACCGCCGTTATTATTCCAAAACCAGATTTTTCCCCCAAAAGGAGCGGCGGCGGCGCTTATTTCTACCCTGATCTGTTCGTAAATCTTTTCAACCGTCGCTTTTGAATATATCCCTACGGCGTCCTTATTCATAACCGCGCTTATCGACAGAAGAGTCATTTCGTAATTTTCGCCGTCTTTAAGCGAGTCCCAATCGTAGTTTTGGGGAAGTTCTATTTTATCTTCTTCGTAAAGGTTATCTTTCTTGCGCTCGTCCCGCCCGGCTTTGATATCCATTTTTGATTCTATATAATTCAACGCGCTTTTAAAAGAATTTTTCAGCAATTGATCGGAAAGATCCCCCATCCAGAGACAGTCGGCGGCTCCCCGTCTCATCCATCTCACCACGTTATAAAGCTCCCTGTTTACGGTGAATATTATAACGGTCGGGTATATCGAATATTTTGTTACAATTGCGTCAAAAACGTCCACGCAGGAGATATAGGAGTCCTCCTCTTCAAGAATCACTATTCTCCCTTTTTTATCGCTTTTTTCGAGAGCGTCGTAATCGTAAAAATTAAATTTCCACGACTTGTTGCTTGCCGTAATTTTTGATAATTTATCGGGGAGCCGCGAATTGGCAAGATGATATACGTCTATTTCTATTTGCATACTTCCTCTTTTATCGGAAACGACAATTGATATATCGTCATTCCGTTGATCTCTTTCTCTCTAAAATAATTTCTCAACGCGGAATTCACATGTTGATAAGAATTTTTTGATATCGATACGGTCTGCGGAGTCGTATGATTTTTTTCAATTTTTTTCGCTAATTCAATAGAATCCGATATAATCGAATCTACTTCTTTTTTGTATTCGGCGCCTCCGACGTTTATACCCATGCGTATTATTATATCTTCGCCAAGCAGGTTCATAGTAGAATTAAATACAATCAGCGAAGTCATAATATCTATCGACGCTAAGACGGCGCTATCGACAAAATCGTCAAGATGAAACACCAACAAACCGCCGTCGCCTTCCCACGACCAAATTCTTCCGTTTCTGCTTTCGACAGATTTTACTACCAAAGACTTAAATATTTTATAACTCTCTTTTATTTTTGCGCCGTCGTATTTCCTTACGAGTTTAGAATTTCCGCAAATATCGACGGATACGAAACAAAAATTATAAACCTTGCCCTCCTCGAGGAATCCCCAGTCGTTTCTCTTTTCATTTTTTTCAATTTTTACTATTTTATTTAGATTTTGATTATATTCATACCCGCACTCTTTCATCTCGTTTATGATTAATTTTAGATTTTGGAACTCGTATTTTTCGCTTTTAAATCCGTTTTGGGAAGTATTAATAATAAGATGAATCAGTTGAATAGTTTTATTAATTTCAAATAAATATTCGACCAATTCGTTTGCCGCGTCTTTTCGGGGAATCGAACAATTTGGGGGAAATCCCGTCAGTTCGTGGAGATCTAAATTCTTAATAATCTCCCGCCCGAATAATTGAAGTCTATCCACGGTAAAAGCCTGCGATAACGCTTCCGTCAATAATCTTTTTAATCTTGAAATTCCCAATATCAAGCCCCTTATAAAAATCTACTTATTATTATATCCAAATTCCTTTTAGCGTTTATCGGCCAGAATTCTTTTCCCGTCATAATCGCGGTATCAAGGGCTTTTCGGCATGCGCATTCGTTATCGCCGATTTTCAGGATAGCGCTCGTCAAAAGTTTCTTAGCGGCGTCAATCCCTTTATTCAGATTGCCGACGACCATATCTGCGGTTACCGCGTCGTCGTCCCCCCTCCAGCAGTCGTAATCTGTGGATATCGAGATCATTCCGTAGCATATCTCCGCCTCGCGCGCAAGTTTCGCCTCGGGAACCGCCGTCATACCGATAATATCGCCCCCGATAGACCTGTGATAAGCGCTCTCCGCCCCGGTAGAAAACGCCGGTCCCTCCATACAAACGTAAGTCTTATCCGAATGATAAGAAATATTCAACTCGCGCGCCGCCTCTTTAAAAATATTTATTAAATTAGCGCAAAAAGGCTCGGCAAAACCGACGTGAACGACGATTCCGTTTCCAAAAAACGTCGACTTCCTCCCTTTAGTTCTATCGATAATCTGACTAGGAAATACCAGATGAGTCGGCGCGATCTCCTCCCTAAGACTCCCCACGGCGCTAACGGCTATGATATTTTTCACGCCCAGCTTTTTAAAGCCGTATATGTTGGCTCTATTATTCAATTCTGAAGGAAGTATCCTATGCCCGACTCCATGCCTTGATAAAAACGCTACTCTAATCCCGCTTAACTCGCAAATAACGTATTTATCGGAGGGATTCCCGAAAGGGGTCTTAATCTCAATCGAATCGATCGTTTTCACACCGTCGAGATTGTATAAACCGCTTCCGCCAATTATTCCTATCTTTACGCCGCTCTCCATAATCTTCCCCGATTTTTGATATGGCGTATTATAACAGAATTACTCCTTTTGTAAATATTATTGGATAAATATTATCGAAATTATTTTTTTCTAAATAGATTACAATAAAAAAAGCCAAGCGTAGAACGGCTTGGCTTGCGCAAACATCTTCAAAGTAACCAATATTTTTATGGGGGTAAAAATTTCTTAGTTTCTATGAAAGATAATAAAATGAATCAACCAGTATATATGTTCGACCTTAAATCAATTTACTTTAGACGCATATGTTAAATTTTGATTAAATCTGATATATACCGCTTGTACGATACGATAAGAATTTGAAAATGAAAAAGCGGGAATTCCCGTTTCGAATATACTAATATTTATGATTGGCTTGTAGATGCTGATACGGCGTAGCCCGCTTCTACAAAACGTTTGGCGTTATTCCAAATAATTTGTAAAATAATATTTTTTTTCTATAATAAGATATAATATTTTGTTATTTTTATAATTAAAGGAAGAAAATTGGCTAAGTACGTTTGCGCTATAATCGGATTTACCATTGCGGGATTAAGAGGCGCTATAATTGGTTTTATCATAGGTTTCATACTGGATTTCAATTTAGGTTTTTTAAGAGGGGATCGTCGAAATTTCGGCGAAGATCCGGAACATATTTTTAATAAAAATTTCCCTTTTCTTCTTGCGGCTCTTATAAATTCTACCGGTTATGCGGGAAACTCCGTCATTTTAATAAAGCAAAATCTCATAAAGTTTTTTGGAGCGAATAAGGCCCAAATTCTCTTGGCTAACCTGAAAAATATCATGAACGCCGGTTTCTCTCAAACTCGATATGAAAACGCGGCGTACAATTTATTAATAAATTTTGATTTTAACTCCAGAAGGAAAATAGTTGAAATACTATATGAAATATTAAAATCAAAAGGAAATATTTCTAATTCAGAGTTAAGTTTTATAAGACAGACCGCAAATTATCTAAACGTAACATTCGGGAGCGATTATTACGACTTTTTCGACGAGTTTTTTAGGGGGAATTTTAGTTATAACAGATGGGAGTATGATTACGACGAAAGATATAACTATAACCGGTATCAAAAACAGACCGCAAAGCCGGAAGCAGATCCTTTTTTGATTCTAAATATTGATAAAAACTCGACTAATGACGAGATAAAAAAACAGTATCGCTCTCTTTGTAAAAAGTATCATCCCGATAAGACCGCCGGTCTCTCAGAAAAGGAGAAAGCCCAATCCGAAGAAAAAATTAAGGAGATAATATCGGCTTATGAAAAAATTAAACTTGAAAGGAATATTAAATAAATTTATCTTTACTTTTTTATTTTTCATAGTATAAGTAAAAAATGATTTTATACAGCGACAATATTGTAAAAAACGGCGAACAATGCGCGCTGAATTTTTCAATTGCCAATAAGAAATTTCTGGGAGGAGAGCTGTCCGTCTATCATTGCGATAAGCTTGTTCTATCGGACAAGATACGCTCGACGAATGTTTCTGTAAATCTGCCTCCCTTTAGCGAAAAAGCGCTAAATTACAAAGTTCTTTTGACTAAGGGTAAAAAAAGGTTTTTATTCCCTTATACCGCGTCAAAACTAAACGAATCCGACCCATATATCGTCTGCGACATCGATTTTACGCTCTCGTCTACGAATATTTTTTTATACGCCACTAACAACATTCTTCATATCAAAACGATTTACAGCTCGCAAGAAGTTTTAAACGATCTTTCCGAAAAATACAGGATTATCTATCTTACCGGAAGATACAATAAATATACTCGATTAACAAAATTGTGGCTCGAAAAAAACAAGTATCCGATCGGGGCTATTATCTCCCGAAAAAAAGAGCTAAAGCAAAATCTTGAAGAGTTTAAAACCTACGAATTAAAAAGAATAATGTCGATATGCGACAAAGCCGTTGGAATCGGGGATTTGAAATCGGATATAACCGCCTATAAAAAAACCGGGATTATTCCCGTAAAAATTAAGCATCCGCCGTTATTTTACTCCAGAAAAGGGGATTACAAATTCATAGACGGTTGTTACCATGTTCGTTCGTGGAAAGGTATCGATAAGCTGTTCAGCGATAAAAAGTTCTTCAATGTTTTTGAATCCGGATAATAAAGGGGAAAAATATTGTAACATTCGTAAATTTTATTGAAATAAAATAAAATTTTTAATACATTGTTTGATAATATATGTTGAAAAAAAATGATTTGCCGATAAATTTAATAAACAGTTGTTATATTGACCTTTACGAGGGAAACTATTGCCTGTTTTATAAAGGTATTCCTCTTATTCTTGTGAATTACCAATTCTGGACGGAAGATATTGCCGTTTTGGGAGACTACATAGATTATGGAGACAATGAAAAAGGCTATACTATACTTATCGATATACCTTCTTACGACGATAAAGGCGTTTTATTGAAGATGGATCACGTGTATTACGGTCTTTTTGGTAATTTGATAGAATTTGAAAACTGGTTAAACGAACCTTATTTTATTTATTAATTAATAATGGAGACAAAATGACGCCAATTACAGAACTTTTTAATACGGAAAACATAAAAATTGTCGAACAAAGTTCTTATGACGAAACTTTATCGATGTTGCTTGATATTCTAAAAAACTCCGAAAAGATTAAAGATTTTGAGAAGTTTAAATCGGCTATATACGAAAGAGAAGAGATTATCTCTACCGGCATTGGTCTGGGACTCGCTATCCCTCACGCTAGAAGAGATTTTATAAGCGACTTCGCCGTATCCGCCGTAATAATAAACAAAGGGATTGACTGGAAATCCATCGACGATAAACCGGTCAAAATGGCGGTTATGGTAGCGTCTCCGGCGAATAGTCACAAAGAGTACCTCAATCTTTTAAGCCGCATAGTCCTTATGTGGAAAAATACCGGAAAAAGAAAGAAAATTATCTCAGCCCAAACTTCTGAAGAGATTCTTGACGCGCTCAAAGATATCTAAAGCGCTTCGTCTGCAAATTATAGTTTCAATTCGTAATGGTTTGTTACGACGCCCGCGCCGACCAAAGATTTTACCTGAGTATCAAGCGATACCGAAAACTTACCCGCAAGTCCCTTAACAAATTTTTTGGGATCCAATTCTATCGGAATCGTCGAGTTGGCTTTTCCCTTGCCTTCGATATGAACGGGGCTTGAAACGTTCAACGATATTACATCTTTACCGTCGGATTTGAGTTTTAGACTCATTCCGGGAATATCCACGGCAAAAGCGTTGGGGTTGGTAAATTCCATCACGACGCTTACTTTCAACGACGGCGGCGTTACCGAGCTTTTAACCGGAACGTCTATCAGCTTTACGGAAGGAAATTGCGGAATGTTAAACGCGTCTGTTATAGCGAGCTTATCGTCCTCCTTCCCCGCGTAAGAATCGTAATTAACGCCGCCGGTAAAATTGACGGTAAAAGATTTTTTACTCAACAGCGACGCCGCTAAAGTCATAAAATTGACTTTTAACGGAATTACCGTTTTTGTAACAGTCCCGGGTTGGGCGGTTATTCCTTCGGAGCTTCCGGCGGATACTATCGGACTTGTATCAAAATTCACAGAGTAATAAGGCGTCGTCTGAATAGCGAAAGAATTGGGGTTATCGATAAATATTTCAAATCCAAACTCGGCGGAAAGAAAATCCAAATTTGTTACGACAAACTTACCGGCGGTAATTTTTGGAGTTTTTGGAACCGATACCGAACTTGATTTGTTGAACGTATATTTTTTTGAAATACTTCCCGAATAAAGGTCGATAGATCCGTCTAATACCAACTCCAACGAACTTCTCTGTTTAAGATCCGTTACTATCTTATATATATTTGAAAACAGTATATCTCCGGGTAAAAAAATATTTGCGGAGCTATCCCTAGTTATAAGTTGATTAAGCTCGACGCCGTTAGTAAATACGGAATTCCCGTCTTTCAATTTTATCGAATAACTGCATACCCCTTTTTCAATCGGCAAAGCGGCTGTATTTTTAATAGTAATATTATACCCTAACGCAAGGTTTAATAAAGAGGTCGTTTTTACGGTCGGATCGCTAACGGCGATTTCAGCCGCGATCTCCGCCGGCGCGGTATTGCTCTTATTCTGAGAATTGTCGGGATTGTTTACGGGCTTATCGTTCTGCTTGAAAACATCCAAAAATGAAAGACAACCCGTAAACATAATAATCAAGCCCGAATAAAATAAAACGACAAATAGCCTTTTTTTCATATAACCTCGTCCTTGTATATAGTAACTTTTATTATAAAATTATAAAACTTCGCCGGGCTCAAGTCAATATAAATTTTAATTATGTAGGTATCCCGTCGGGTTTTTTGGGGATTGACACATATGAGTCAAAATAAAACCAACACATATGTGTCAATATTTCTGCGACAATTGTCGCATAAAAATTCGACGCATATGAGGCATTTATGCGACGGATTTAATCGCAAAAAAAATCAACGCACATGTGTCAAATTAAAATCATATGCATTAAACCAAAATCGCATATGCGTCAGTTATTCAATTCGGCTTTAATTAACCGCCAATCGGGCAAAAATTTATCCATTAACGCTTTAAATCTCGCGTCGTGTTTTCTTTCAAAAAAATGAGTTAGTTCGTGAACGACGACGTATTCTATACAACGCTCGCTTTTCATCGCTAAATCGAGATTGAGCGTTATCTTTTTTGAGCGCAATATGCAACTCCCCCAACGCGACTTCATTTTTTTTATACTCCACTCGCTTAACTCGATTCTCATAATTTTCAGCCATTTATCCAAATAAAAGGGGATAATCCTCTTCAATTGTTCTCTATAAAACTCCATTAATAGTTTCTCTTTTCTTTCTCTTGAAAAGTTCCTCTTTACGCGCATCTCGATAGCATCGCCGGCGAGCGTCGCGCCCGGTTTTTTATCAGTTTCGATAATTTGTAGAATAAGTTTCTTACCTAAAAAATAATGATATTCGCCTGTAACAAATTCCTTTTTAGCGATCCAATGGAGCGATAATATCCTCTCTCTCTGTTTTTTTATCCATTCGGATTTCGAAAGGACAAAATTCTTTATAGTATCGTCGCTTACGTATTTTGGAACGGATAATTTTAGCGCGGCGTCGGGAGGATATACCGCCAAACGTATATTTTTGACGTTTTTTCTCATAACTTCCACTTCATACTCCCCTATTATCTCTGTTTTTGAGCAAACGCCGCGATTATTAACGTTTTTTATTAAATTCATACTGTTTCCTATCGGGAGGACAATAATTAAAATCCCTTATCTCGTTTTTATATTTTTCAAATATTTCCGAATTTCCCTTTATTTCCAAAAATCTGAACATTTTCTGAATACTGTAAAATTTATCGCTATAAAGCAGCGACAATTGTCGCAGTAAATTTTTAGAATAATAAGCGCAAAACGGCTCAAACACGTCCAAATCTTTGTTGTAAGGGATAGAATTTCCGTTATATCGGCCTTTTTGCGAGATTATATCAAGAACTATATCTTTAGTTATCAAAGGCATATCCACAGCCCACAAGAACCAGTCCGTTTTGCGGTAAACGTAAGCCGAGCGCGCGGCTTGAAAAGGTCCCCCCCCGCTTCCGTCGTCGGGAATTACCGTTTTATCTTTCAGCGAATCCGGAAGCGGCGAGGCTCCTAAAAAAACGATATTTTGAGTTACTTCCGACGCTTCCTTGTAAATTGTCTCGGCAAAAGTAATCCCGTTATATACCGCGAGAGATTTGGGACTCCCCATCCTTCTGCTCGAGCCGCCGTTTAATATTCCGATAAAAAAATCGTCCGTCATATTCTTTAATAAGTATCGTAGAGTCCCGGCCACGGATTTAGTTTATCCGTCCAATCCATATTTAACATTTTGGCAAGATGAACGGTCGACGCTCTAAGCCGGTTGGAGAACGTCGTCGGGGCGATTAATCCGCTTTTTAATAAGCCGTCCTGTTTAACCCTCATCGCTTGAAACGTATAAACAAAAAAGCCCCTCTTTTCGGCGTCGTATAAGAAAAAAGAGTAGATTTTATATTCATTTTTATCGTTCAAAGTAAAAATCGCTTTACTGATCGGTACGACGCAGGTATTTATCATTACAAAATCGCTATTTACGCTAAAAAGTTCGTTTCGAAAATACAAAGTTCCCAGTTTGTTGTCTTTTTGCAGAAAAAGATTTGTAACTTGGGGCTTTATTTCAGAATACGCGACGTCCTCTTCTCTTTTCTCCGATATCGACCTTACTCTATGACTCTTTTTTATCAATTTTTCGGATTTCCCGGCTCTTCTCGAATAGTAAACCATCCCTTCGAGTCCCGAATACGATAAAAGTTTGTTATATAAGTCCAAACCCGGGCGCGTTTCCAAATCGTAAGGTAAAAAGAATTTTTCGTCCGTTACGACTTCGTAAACCGAAAAATCCTCGTCGTTATACAAAGTTCGCGGAATTTCGATAAATTCTACGGTATTCTCTTTTTTAGCGTTGAATTTCACATACATCTTGGATAATATATTTCCGTCTAAAGTTTGCCTTATCTCCTCTGCCGTAAAAAACGTATCGAGAGTAAGGTCTTCTAAAGAATTTATACTCGCGCCGCAAACCAAAGTTATCGCAAATATTGAAAGTAATTTCCTAAGCATTTTATCCCCTTGTCAATTTGTAAATACTACATCGTCTATCAAGATTATACAACAATATTTATCTATCAATAATATTTTACAAAAATATTAATTTTCCTTTAAATATCTAAAATCAACGTACCCCCGCCGGTCTTTTGAGGCGCGCGGAAATAAATTGGACGCATATGGCGTTAAGGAAGAAATTGACACATATGAGAAACAAATATTTTTATTTCGCCAAAAAACCAACAAATCATTAAATCAATTTTAAATTTTATTGATTTTTTTAACGCATAAGGATATATTATTACAATGGCTTCAATATTAGAAAATATTAACGGTCCAAAAGATTTAAAAAATATTCCAAAAGATAAATTGAGCGAACTCTCTTCGGAGATTAGAGCCAAGATTATCGAGACAATGTCGCGAAACGGCGGACATCTTGCCAGTAATCTCGGTATAGTCGAACTTTCCGTCGCCCTTCACTACGTATTCGACGCGCCGAAAGATAAAATCGTATTCGACGTCGGGCATCAATCCTATACGCATAAGATTTTGACCGGACGAAACGCGAATTTTGATACGATCAGGACTCGAAACGGCATTAGCGGTTTTACCAGAATATCCGAGTCCCTTTACGATTCGGTCGATTCGGGTCATTCGTCGACTTCGATCTCTCAAGCCGCCGGATTTGCCATCGCCAACAAACTCAACGGCGTCGACTCGCATACAATCGTCGTTATCGGCGACGGTTCGCTTACCGGCGGAGTAGCGTTTGAAGGGCTGAATTTTACCGGAAATCGCGAGATTCCTATCATTATCATACTAAACGACAACGATATGTCGATAGGTAAAAACGTCGGAGCTATATCAAAGCATTTCACGCGGTTAACGGTGTCGAAATTTTATCAGAATCTGACAGATTCTTACATTAAAGCGGTAACAAAAAGAAAAGGGATAGTAAAATTTTTTTTCTGGTTTGCAAAAAAAATTGAAAGCGCTCTAAAACTCTTATTCGGTTTTGAGAATATTTTTACCAATCTCGGCTTTGAATATATAGGACCGATCGACGGTCATAATATAGGCGATCTTATAACGATATTGCAAAAAATTAAAGATAACGTCAAAAGACCGGTATTGCTCCATATAAAAACGGTAAAAGGCAAAGGATTTAAACTTGCCGAGGGCAATCCGGCAAATTTTCACGGAGTTACCCCTTTTACTATGTCCGAGGGCGTGATAGAGCCAAAAATAGATAAAACCTTTACCGAGATATTTTCCGAAAAAATTGTAGAAATGGGTAACAATCATAAAAATATTATCGCCGTAACGGCCGCGATGGAAGACGGAACCGGGCTGAAATTATTCGCGGCAAAATTTCCCGACCGGTTTTTTGACGTCGGCATCGCCGAACAGCACGCCGTATCGTTCTGTTCTACTCTGGGTTACTCGGGCTTTCGGCCGGTTTTCGCCGTCTATTCGACGTTTCTATCCCGGGCGATTGATCAGGTAATTCAAGACGTATGCATAAGCAAATCGCCCGTAATATTCGCTATAGACAGAGCCGGCATTTCCGGAACCGACGGAGCGACGCATCAAGGGCAGTTCGACATATCGCTAATGAAGACTATACCGAATATCGTCGTTCTAGCGCCATGCGACGCTATGGAGCTAAAAATGGCGTTCGACTACGCTTACTCTCTCGACGCCCCCTGCGCGATACGTTACCCGAAAGGGACGGCGGAGAAGAGCCAATTGGACAATTATCATCCGGATATCTACAAAAACCCGTCGGTCGTCGTAAAAAGCGGCGGCGAAACGCTCGTTATAGTCGTCGGTCCATTTGTATCCGAAGCTAGAAAAGCGGTTGAGAATTTGGACGCCGAAATAGGAATCGTTTATCTGAGGGTATTAAAACCGCTTCCCGAAAAAGATTTATTAAAAACAATCTCGTCATACAAAAACGTTCTTATTATAGAAGAAAACGTATTTTCCGGCTCGGCTTCGGAAGAGATAGCCGCTCTTATCTTGCAAAACGGTCTGAGTATAAACTTCTCCTCAATAAATATCCCCGATAAATTTATCGAACACGATACAAGAGATAATATCTTATCCGCGCTTGGATTCGACGCCGCCGGTATCAAACGCGCCCTGCAAAAAATGAACGCGGCAAAAATGCTTCATAAACGCGCCATATAAATTTATCGATAACTCGTTGGTTTCTTTGGAGAATAAAAAGCAATTTTACGTAGAGCAGACGTATTTGGGATAATTTTCGATTACGAGCTCGTATAATAGCCGTTTTCGAGCGGCGATATTTAACAGTTGTGTCATTTTATCCAAAAAGTCGTTTTTTAATTTATCGACCCTTAATTTCTTACCAACAATCTCAAGAAATTCTTCCAACCCGTATTTCATAACGCCGTTATAAAAAAACAAGATAATATCTCGAACCGTCGAAGCCATACCGAATTCGTTATACAAGGAATGCCATCTTTTTATTTGAAGGTAGTCCGCTTCGCTGATTCTAAGATATTTATCCACTCTTTTATCGCTGGTATTATCTATAACGGCGTATTCGGAGCGATGATCTCCTATTATTCTCTTCATTTTTGAGATTTTTTTGTCAATAAGGCGAAACATAGTTTCAAATAACTCGCTAAACGTATTAATTTTAAACTCTTTTAGTAGAAAATCTATGACGTTATTATTCATAGATTCCGACACGATAAAATGGAATAAATGTTTTTTGTTTTTCATAAAATTTTCTCCTTTTTCTTTAATATAAATAACAACTAAAAGTAGAAAACTCTTTACAAAAATTTGTATAAATTTTTAGAAAATGATAAATAATTTACTAATAAAAAAAATATTTCATATGTGTCAATTTTTCATCGAGGAGCGTTGCGTTTCATATGCGTTATTTTTCTCTACTTTCCAAAGCGCTGAAGTTACCTTATCCGAAAATATCTGTTTCATATGCGTCAGTTTTTATGCGACAATTGTCGCGCGTTATCGACGCGACGCATATGTGTCAAAAAATTAAGATAAAATATGACAACGCATATGCGTCCATTTCCTTACCCCAAAAAAACAGCCGGGATACCATTTATCGTATTTTTTTAATTGAAATTATTTTAAATATGTGATAGTCTGACTTGATATTGAGCTATTACGAAGCGACTTAAAAAAACAGGAACTTAAATGAATGATGTTTTAAAAAGACCTACGATTGTCGAAGGAATTTTTTACCCCGAGAATCCCGACGCGCTGTCGGCTATGATCAAGTCCGGGATAGCGTCCATCCCTTCGGTAAAGAATAAAAAACCGTTTGCTTTAATTACTCCTTACGCGAGTTACCTTTTTGCTAAGGAGGCTTTCTCCGCCGCATATTCGCAGATAGTCGGAGAACGTTACGATACGGTTATAATTATTTCGCCTTTACACAAAATGGCGTTTCAAGGAATAGCGCTTACGGAAAGCGATTATTTTACATCGCCGCTCGGGGAGATAGAGATTGACAAGGAGACGAATGAGTTTTTGAACGGATACAACGAAGAGTTTATCTATTATGGAGAAAAATATCATTTAACCGAACACTCTATTGAGACTCAACTGCCTTATATATCGACGGTTCTTAGTAAAGATACAAAAATAGTCCCGATTATTATGGGAGAACCTAATACGAAATTCACTATACTATTATCTAACGCCATACAGGCTTTGATCGAAAAAGGGAAGAAGGAATACCTTGTTATAGTTACTACAAATCTCAGTCATAATGAGAAATACGACGTCGCCAATGAAAAGGATAAAAAATTTGTCGACATTCTTAAAAAAATGGATCCCGATTATTTGGCGGAGCAACTGGCTCTAAGACAGATCGAGGCTTACGGCGGCGGTTGCGTCGTAACGTTGCTTAGAATAGCAACTCGTTTGGGTAAAGATAAAATAAATATTCTTAAACAGTACAATTCGGGCGATATTTCAGACGATAAATTGAAAGTCGAAGGATTTATTTCCGCGTATATTTAGTAATTTCTTTTGATACCTTTGATTCTAAAGTCGTTAATAATCTCCTCCGTATAGTCTCGGACCTTCTTCACGCAGTCGGTATGAAGCAGCCCCTTAAAAATCGTTTGAAAGTTACTACCGTCTACGCATTTGATCGCCTTGACCGCAATTTTTTTATCGGCCAGATAGACTCCGTCGGAATCCAATACTTTGTTTAACGCATCGAGAATATCGTTCAACAAAAAAGCGGTTTCCTGTAAAATAAATCTATTTTCAAAATCAATTTTCTTCATATCTTGCGGTTTTCTGTTAAGCGCGTCTATATATTGTCGCGATATGGGCATAATACCGGTATAATCATAGTTTGTTAATAATTTGTGATAATAAGCGCTAAATTTATCGTTATTTGAGTAGTATTTATTATCGCGAAAAATCAAAGTTATAGCAGGCCAATAATCGTTAATCAAAGTCCTGACAGCTCCCAAGAGTCGTTCGATCTCTTCCGAAGCGTCCCGATGAAGAGAAATTCTGGGATAGTTTTGGATTTTTTTCAGATTTTCTTCATAAACCTTATCGGCGAAACTTTTTTTATCGACGGTTTTTTTATCTTTTTTGTCGACCGCTTCTATACTTTCAATACTCCTCTTTATCTCTTCCCTTTTGTAAAGTTCCGTAACCGCCTCTATCTCCGCAAGAAGAAACGTCGACAGGTCCATTTTTGATCTCAACGTTTTCGCATATCTGTCTTCAAAATTTTCCAGCAGAACTCTGCTTTTTTTAAATTCTTTTATTATATCTTCATATTTTGACTTTATTTTCCTTACTGCCAAGTTTATTTCAGAACTACTTAACTCTTTCATCTCTTATCCTAAAATATATATAGTATATCTTCGATAAATACGGCTAAAAAAATAAATATTTTGATAATTTTGTATAATATTAAAAAAATAAATTGTTATATATAATTAGATAGATTCAATCGCGGGTATTAATGCCTTCAATCGGAACTTTATCCGACTATAGCGGTCTATTTATGAGGAAAGGAAACCTGATAATGATAAATGATAGCGGATCTGGAAAACGCAATAAAACGCGAGTAGGACGATTTGGCGAAGATATTGCGATAAAATTTTTTGAAAGCAGAGATATTAAAATCATAAAAAGGAATTATTTTACTAAATTTGGCGAAATAGACCTAATCGGAATTGAAAATAAGACGATAATTTTTATTGAGGTTAAACTAAGATTTGATCGTAGTTTCGGCGCGCCTTTCGAATCTATCGATCAAAAAAAGTGGGAAAAACTTCAAAAATCTGCAGAAATGTTTTTAATTGAGAATGATTTTTTGGACAAAGAGTGCAGATTTGATATGCTGAGCTTACTATATTCAGACGTTTACAAATCATTCAAAGTTGAATGGTTAAAAAATCAAATTTTTTATTGATTTATTATTATTTTGAGGGTATTATATATATGGTAAAAAAAGCGCGACCAAAAAATCCTAAAAGGATAAGAGAGTTAAAAATAAAAATTAATAATCAGGCATATCTGGAGAAGGCTATATCCCGAATTGCCGCGTTGTTATCTGAGGAGATACTGGGGCTGTGAGCAAAAGGCGAAATAAAAATAGTAGAGGCCGGGAAAATTTTTCATACAATGGAAAAAAAGTTATAAAAAATCTAAACGGGCATGAAATAAAGTCCGTCGTTACGACAAATTTCTCAAAAAAAAATAGCGACGACGGAGTTAAAGAGGTTGAGGTAAAAAAGCATCCGCATAAAGTTGTCTTGAATAAGACTGTTTTCAACAAAAAAGCCGAAACAAAACCTACCGATAAAAAAAACATATCTTCAATAATTCAAAAATATTTCGATTCTGAGAAAAAGAAAAACGAGAAAATTCGCGTTAAACGAAATAGAACTATTATTCCATATAAAATTAACTCCTTTCAAAAAGAAATTTGTCCAATATGCAATAAGATCATCGTAAATATGTCGCAATCTATCATGCACAAAGAAAAGAATAAGCCGGCTCACTTCGATTGCGTATTTGAAGAGGCAAAGAAGTTGTTTTTTCTAAAACAAACGGAAAGATTTGCGTATATGGGTAGCGGAATTTTTGCCGTTATAGAAGACGTCAAAACCGAAGGGAAGCAAAAATTCGTAATTAAAGATAAAATACAATACATAGAAAAAGAAAAAAAAATCGATAGATAAATGAGGCGTTTTTTTATAGAAACCTACGGTTGTCAGATGAACAAGGCGGATTCTTTATCCTTGTCGGAAAAACTGAGGCTCTCCGGTTATTCGGAAGGTCGGGACCCTGAAAATTCAGACATTATTATTATCAACACCTGTTCCGTAAGGAAAACCGCCGAAAATAGAATTTGGGGGAGATTGGGGTATTTTAAGAACCTCAAACGCAAAAAAGATATTATTGTCGTCGTCATGGGCTGTATGAGCCAAAGAATCGGCGACGAAATAAAAAATTCCGGTTACGGAGTAGATCTTGTCGTCGGGACATTTTATAAAGATAAAATCCCCTATTTAATCGAAAATTTCAATAAAAAAAACGGGAACGTCTTTACCGACGAAAAAGAGCTCCCTTTCAGTTATTCGTCGCCGGAAGCGGGCAATCCCGCGAAAGCTTTCGTTACAATCAGCTCGGGTTGCAACAACTTCTGTTCGTATTGCGTCGTTCCGTATCTCAGAGGCAGAGAAATCTCAAGAAATTCCGCAGAAATTATAGACGACGTCGTCAAACTGACTCAAAAGGGGGTTATACAGGCTACTTTGCTGGGACAAAACGTTAATTCTTACGGATTAGACAAAGGAGATATAACTTTTCCCGAGTTATTAAAAAAAATTGCCCGTGAAACCGATATAAAATGGATCAAATATCTTTCCAGTCACCCCAAAGATTTTACCGACGAATTAATCGAGGTTATAAGCTCCGAAGAAAAAGTTGCAAACTATCTTCATCTCGCCGTCCAATCGGGCTCGAATAGGATTCTGGAAAAAATGAACAGAAAATATAAAATTGAAGATTATATCGATAAAATTGCAAAACTAAAAACCCTTGTCCCGGGTTTAAATCTCACGACCGATATAATAGTCGGATTTCCCGGCGAAACGTCGTCGGATTTTCAGGATACTCTAAACCTTATGAAAACAATCGAGTTCGACGACGCTTATATGTATAAGTACAATACCAGAGAAAACACTTACTCTTCCGACAACTTTGCCGACGACGTTTCCGACGAAGAAAAATTAGAGCGTCTGCAAACGATTATTGATCTGCAAATTAAAATAAGAAAAAAGAAAAAAACGAGCCGTATCGGCGATATTTTTGAAGTTATTCCGGAGAGAAAAAGTAAAAATAACCAAAACGAAATATTAGGTTTAACAAAAGAAGACCTTATGATAATATATAACAGCCCCGATTTTGAGATCGGTAAAATCGTAAAATTGAAAGCGGTCAAATTAACGGGAAATTCGCTCTTTGGGGAGAGGGTTTAGTTATGAGTAAAAAAATATTACTAATAATATTTTTAATCCCCTTTGCATATTTGTTTTCTCAAACCAAAGAGCTCGATATATACAAAAAAGCTCTATCGTTCGATCAAATAAAAAACTACAAATCTGCCGTTAAATATTACAAAGAATACTTAAAGATATCCAAGGATAACTCTCAAAAAGAGAAGGTTCAACTTAGAATAGCAAGAATTACCTCAAATTTTGACGCGTCGGTAGCCGAATACCGAACTTTTCTATCGGAATATCCAAAATCGAGATTCAGATTTTTAGCCCGATACGAATTAGCGTCCCTCTACAAATTCAAAGGAAAATTTAGAGAGGCGCTAACGGAATTTTATGAAATATCTCAACGCTCGAAAGGGACGCCGTATTGGCAAAAAGCGCTGTTAGCCGCCTCTGAAATCGATTACGAATTGTTAAATTTTAAAAGCGCGATTAAGAATTTATACGAAATTCTTGAAGAGATAGAAGATTACGAAGATTTAGCCCGCGCTTACTTCCTTCTTGGAGCGGTTATGTCAAAACAGGGATTACCCGACGACGCGGAGCAGTTTTATCTTATAACCGCCGGAACTTTTCCGCTCAGCTGTAAAGCGCCGGCGGCTCTGCTGGAGCTATTAAAAATTTATTTGGCGCAAAATAAGCTCGATTACGCAAAAAAGGTTCAGATAATGATCGGCGAATTATATCCCGATAGTCCGCAAAATCACGAAGCCCAAAAGCGCTCTAAAGAGCTTAAAGACGTTAAGGAATTAGACGAATTCATAGAGTTGCATTTGATAAACCTCGAAGAGAACAACGACTTTAAAAAGAAATCTTTAGCGCGCCTTCGAGCCGATATAAAACTTTCCAACGAAGAATTTATCGAAAAAGTAGAAAAAACCGAGGGAGATAAAAAAGAGACAAAAAGAGGATATTATCTTCAGATAGGTTATTTTTCAAGCGAAGAAAATTCCAAAAATTACGTAGAAAGTTTTAACAAAAAATGGGGAGAAAAAGCTTTTTATTCGGAAACCGTTTCGTCTAAAACGGGGCTTACCAACTATAGAATATTGATAGGTCCTTTTAGCGATAGATCAAAAGCCAACGATAAACTTATAGAGCTAAAAGAGAAAAATATAGAAGCGATAACTTTAGAACTCGGCGGTAGTTATGATTGAATCTAACACCCCGATGATGCGGCAATACAAAGAGGTTAAACAAAAACACCCCGACGCGTTTCTGTTTTTCAGATGCGGCGATTTCTACGAAATGTTCGGCAACGACGCCGTCGAAGCGTCGAAGATACTAAATATTACTCTTACAAAACGCGGCGACGTCCCAATGTGCGGCGTCCCCTACCATGCGATCGAAGGGTATTCGGCGAAAATACTCGCCGCGGGGCGCAAGATAGCGGTATGCGAGCAACTTGAAGACCCCAAATTAGCCAAAGGGATTGTCAAGCGGGACGTTGAAAATATTTTAACGCCCGGAACTATCGTCGACGGCGGATTATTAAACAACAAATCAAACAACTTCCTTCTCGCTCTTAATAAAAAAGGGATATATCTTGAATTCGCCGTATTGGATTTATCAACCGGCGACTTCGAATTCAACGAAATAGATATTACCGGAGATTTCTCTATTTTCAAAGGAGAATTGGTCAGAATCGCGCCGAAAGAAATTATCGTCCCCGAAGACCTCTGGACGGGCGACGAACGTATCCGATCGACAATAATGGAATACGAAAATATACTTGTAAACAGATTCCCGTTATGGTACTTTGAATCGGAAAATAACGATAAAATTCTTGAAGATCAATTTGGCTCGGAAATATTTGACGAAATAGAAAAATACGCCCTTCAAACAAACTTCACCGCCCCCTGCGCGATACTAAAATACGTATCGGAGAATATCAAAGGGCTCGCTTCTCATATATGGAAAATCAATTTCAATAATGATAAAAAAACGATGATTTTAGACGAATCGACGATAAAAAACCTCGAATTAATCAAAAATCTGCAGGACGGAACCTCAATAAACAGTCTATTGGAAGTTCTTGATTACACCTCCACGCCGATGGGAGGACGTCTGCTGAAAAAGACGATCGTCGAGCCTCTGTTATTCCCCGACGACATAAATAAACGTCTGGATATAGTAGAATATTTTATCAAAAATCAAAACGTTATGGATAAAATCGAGCGCGAAATAAAAAATATTATGGACCTCGAGCGTCTTATATCGAGAATCGCTATGGATAGGGCAAATCCTAAAGACTTGGTTAGCCTTAAAAACTCGCTGATTTATTGTAAAAACATCGAAAAACTTATCGAAAACGTTAAACCTCTCGCCGAATTTCACAACTCTATCGAAAATCTGGACGACGTCGTAGAATACGTTGAAAAAGCGATAATAGAAGAACCTTCCGCCGTGATAAACGAAGGCAACATAGTCCGCAAAGGTTACAACAAAAAACTTGACGAACTGCGGGATTTGAGTTTTAAAACCAAAGAAATAATCAACTCCGTCGAGCTTGAAGAGCGCGAAAAATACAATACGCCGACTTTAAAAATAAAATACAACAAAATTCTGGGATATTTTTTTGAAGTATCCAAATTGCAATCAAAAAATATTCCCGATTCGTATATACTCAGACAGAATCTTGTCAACGTCAATCGTTACACAAGTAAAACGCTCAGCGAGTACGAATCAAAAATACTAAACGCCAGAGAAGAGATAAACTTGATCGAACAAAATATTTTCTTCGAAGTACGAGACGTAATATTAAAAGATATTAGAAAAATTCAGAATAACGCCAAAATTATAGCGCAGATAGACGTATTAATCTCGTTTGCCAACGTCTCGCTTATCGACAGATATACCCGACCGATAGTAACAAACGGCGCTTCCATTAATATAAAAAAAGGGAGACACCCCGTAGTCGAAAAAAAAATCGGTCGGGACGACTTTATCGATAACGACTTCGACGCGGATAACGACGGCGATTTTTTCTTCATCATAACCGGTCCCAATATGTCCGGTAAATCTACGTATCTACGTCAAACGGCGTTGATAGTACTCCTCGCTCAGATCGGTATGTACGTACCGGCTATGGAGGCTAAAATCGGCGTCGTCGATCGGATTTTTACCAGAATCGGCGCATCCGACAACCTCGCAAGAGGACAATCGACGTTTCTTGTCGAAATGTCCGAGACTGCAAATATTCTCAAAAACGCAACCGCTAAAAGCTTAATAATAATGGACGAGATCGGCCGCGGCACTTCGACTTTCGACGGGCTTTCGATCGCATGGGCTTGCGTCGAATATATTGCCGATAAAAAATATCTCGGCGCTAAAACTCTTTTTGCGACCCACTACCACGAATTAACAAAACTTTCCGATAGTAAAAAAGGGATAAAAAACTTGAGCGTAGCGATTAGCGAGGACGGCGAGGATATAATATTCCTGCATAAAATAATCGAAAAGCCGTCCGAGAAAAGTTACGGTATACACGTCGCCAAAATCGCTCAAATGCCGAAAGAAACGATCACGCTTGCCGAAAATATTCTCGCAAAACTTGAAAACAAAGAATCCGTTCAAAATAAAATCGAACTTGTTAAAACCCAATACGATCTTTTTGATTTTTCCGACCCGCCCGCCGCCAATAAAGATAACGAAAAAATACTAAACGACTTGAAATACATTGATCTGGATAGAATCACCCCGCTTCAAGCGCTAAATATACTATCCGATTACCAAAAAAAACTAAAAAAATAGTCAAAACTACGTTTTTATTTCGCTATTTCTCGCCGAGACTTAACGTTCTTAAATCGAGAGGTTTCAGAAAATATACAATATTTTCCGAAAGGTCTTTATTAACTCTTACCGATATTACCGAGCCGGCGTCGACGGGCTTGTTGTTGTTGAGTATAATTTTTTCATTAGAAGCAAACTTCTTTCTGCCGCCGTTAAAAAACGCGGGATTATCGACAAATTTTATTTCGCACGACGAATAAGCGTCGTTCTCGACAATAAGCTGTTTCATATCCTTCGACAAAGATACCTGATACTTAATTTCCGGCAACTCTAACTCTTCGGCGGTCTCGTAACCTTCGGGATCTACCGTCAACATAACGTCTGAAAGATTGTCGGATTTATCGATAACTTCAATATGATAATCGCCAAGAAGAACTTTTTTTGCGTTGCCAATCTCAATAAAAGAAAAACCCGACAAAGTCTTATCGTTCCACTCGACTTTTGAGAGATTTTCCGCCTTGACAATCCACGAATATTCGGTATCTATATGAGTAATCTTGACCTCTTCTATATCCTCAAATCCGTTCTCGTCGCTCAAAATAAAATATATCGAAAGGTATATATAGTCGTTCAAAATATTCTCAAAACATCCCGCCTGATAAATAAGAATATTGTAGTTTGGAAACGAAATCGACGGCGGCTCGTTACCGCATGATATGAGAACGACGATTATAATTATAAACAACGCGATTTTCTTCATTGATAGTAAAGTAGCGCATATGCGTCATTTTGTCAAAATTTTATTTCAATATCAAAACCGCTACGCTTCTCGGATTAACGAGATACTTCGATTGATTATTTAGTTTTATCTCTTTACCTTTCTCAAAAAAATCTTTGCCGCCGTCGGCGCTGGTATCTGCGACTCTATACCACGTCATATCTTTGTTTACATCGGGCAATAAAACCGTATGTTCGTTATGATCGGCGTTAAAAATATAAAAGAGGAAGTATTCGTTTTTTTCTTTAATCGGCGCTTCGCTTCCATCAATCAGGCAACATACCAGTTTCGCATTCGGATTATTCCAATCCGGCGGATCAAGATTCTCGCCGTACCATTGTATATCTGCGATCATATTATCATTCTGATCATGTCCGGTAAAAAATTTCCTTCTTTTATACACCGCGTAATCTTTTCTAAACTGTATAGCTTTTTTAATAAACGTAAAAATATCTTTGTTCTTTTCAACAAGCGTCCAATCGAACCAATTAATATCGTTATCCTGACAATACGAGTTGTTATTTCCATTTTGCGTTCGTCCGAATTCGTCGCCTCCAAGCAACATTGGGGTGCCGAATGAAAACATCAGATAACTTATAAAATTCTTTATCTGCCTAGTTCGTAAAGCGTTTACGTCGGGATCGTCCGTATCCCCTTCAAAACCGCAATTCCACGAATGATTATCGTTAGAACCGTCGTTGTTGTTTTCCAGATTGGCTTCATTGTGTTTGCGGTTATATGAAACCAGGTCTTTCAGACAAAAACCGTCGTGACAGGTAATAAAATTTATCGAATTATACGCAGATCTGCCGTCGTCTTGATATAAATCGGCCGAGCCGGTAAGACGCGCCCCAAGTTCTTTCAACTGTCCGGCTTCTCCCTTAACAAATTTCCTTATATTATCTCTGAATTTACCGTTCCACTCCGCCCAGTCTATAGGAAAGTTGCCGACTTCGTAAGTTCCAAGATCCCACGGCTCGGCTATAAGTTTTACTTTACATAAATCCGGATCTTGCGATATCGCGTCGAAAAAAGACGATCCCTTATAAAAACCGTTTTTTTCCCTTCCCAATACGGAAGCGAGATCAAACCTAAATCCGTCCACGCGCATCTCTTTTACCCAATATCTCAACGAATCCATTACTAATCTTATTACCGCGGGGTGGGCGAGATTTAGCGAATTGCCGCAACCTGTATAGTTCATATAGTATCTTTTTGGTTGCGAGGCGTCGCCGGTTAAGACGTAATAAGTAGGATTGTCTATCCCCTTAAGCGATAGCATAGCTCCAAGTTCGTTCCCTTCCGCAGTATGATTGTAAACGACGTCCAGTATTACTTCTATTCCGGCTTTGTGAAGCTCTTTAACCATTGTTTTAAATTCTTCAACCTGACATCCCGGACGCTTTTGAGTGGAATACGATATCTCCGGAGCAAAAAAACCCACAGTATTATACCCCCAGTAATTAGTCATTTTTTTATCGACAAGAAAATCCTCGTTATAAATTTCATGAACCGGCAAAAATTCTATAGCGTTTATGCCAAGCTCTTTCAAATAAGGTATCTTATCTATTACTCCGAGATATGTTCCGGGCGCGTTGGATCCGGACGACTTATGCGCAGTCAGCCCTTTAACGTGCGCCTCGTAGATTATCAGATCCTCAAACCTCACGTCGGGGCTTTTATCGTCTTCCCAGTCAAAAGAGTCGTCTATGACTATCGATTTTGGAACTATTTTGGTATTATCCGTCTTATCCATAACAAGATCCTTACTTTGAGCGAAAGGATTGTAAGGCAACAACAAATTGTGTTTATTAAAATATTTCCCGGAAAACGCTTTAGAATACGGATCGGTAAGAAGTTTATTCTCGTTAAATCTCAGTCCGTATTGGGGCATATAAGGTCCCGCTATTTTATATCCGTAAAGTTGCCCGGCCTTGACGTTATGGACAAAGACATGCCAAATGTTTCTATCTCGATTTTCGACCCGGATTATGTCCGTCGGATCGGCGTCGGGCGCGTCGAATAACAATAAGTAAACCTCCGTAGCGTTCTCCGAATAAATAGCAAAGTTTACTCCGTCCCCGACAATTGTCGCGCCCAGCGGATAAAACTTTCCTTCAGATATCTTCCTTTTTGTATGATGTTTTAATTTATAACTTGACATATCCTAACCCCTTAAGATTCAATTTTATAACTTTTTTAAAAAAAGTAAAGTTAAATATAAAAAAAGAGCGCCCGTCGATTTTTTTGGAGAAGGAGGAAAAAAAATTGACACATATGCGTCGATTTTTATACGACAATTGTCGCGCGTTATCGACGCATATGTGTCAATTTATTTTTATTAGTAAATTATTTGTCATTTTCTAAAAATTTATCCAAATTTTTGTATAACGTTTTCTACTTTTAGTTGTTATATATATTAAAGAAATATTAAAAAAAAGGAGAAAATTTTATGAAAAACAAAAAACATCTATTCCATTTTATAGTATCTGAATCTATGAATAATAACGTCATAGATTTTCTACTAAAAGAGTTCAAAGTTAATACGTTTAGCGAGTTATTTGAAACTATGTTTCGTCTCGTTAATAAAAAAATGTCAAAAATGAAGAGAATAATCGGGAATTGCCGCTCCGAATACGCCGTTATAGATAGCTCCGACGATAAAAGGCTGGATAAATACCTCAGGATTAGCGAAGCGGATTATCTTCGGATAAAAAGATGGCATTCCTTGTATAACGAATTCGGTATGGCTTCGACGGTTCGCGATATTATCTTGTTTTTCTATAACGGCGTTATGAAATACGGGTTGGAAGAATTTCTTGTGATCGTTGGTAAGAAATTGAAGATGGATAAATTGAAAAACGACTTTTTGGATAAAATGACACAACTGTTAAATATCGCCGCTCAAAAACAGCTATTATACGCGTTCGTAATCGAAAATTATCCCAAATACGTCTATTCTACGTAAAAACCGGCGGCGCGCGAATATTTTTAATATTTATTTAATCAGATTATCAACGATTTTTCTTGAAATATTTTCTATTATATCGACGTTCTCTATGGTTATATCGTTTTTCTCAACGTCTCTATCCTCCGCAAATATATCCAGAGCGCGTTCCATGTATTTTTCGATATCTAAAAAACTTATAGTTGTTTTCAGGAAGTAATCCACAAGCCGTTCGTTAACGCAATTATAAAAAGCAGGATAAAGCCCGCCGTTTTTTCCGGCCGCGTATGCAAAAGATAGCATTTTATATTTACTAAAATCTACCGGAAACAGTTGAAAATTGACCGTTTTGCTAAAATCAAACCTGTTATACCGGTTTTCAAGAATTTCCGGGTAAAACAACGAATTCTGTATGGGGATAGCCATATCGTTAGGGCCTATTTGAGCGTATATCTCGCCGTCTTTCATCTCTATCATCGAATGAATCAAAGATTGCGGATGGATAAGGACTTTTATACGGTCGTAGTCTATATCAAAAAACTCTTTTGTTTCAATTACCTCGAGCCCTTTGTTAGCCATAGTCGCCGAGTCTATAGATATTTTACTTCCCATTTTCCATGTCGGATGATTGAGAGCCTCAGCGACCGTTATTTTATCCCATTCGGATTTGTCTAAATTTAAAAAAGGTCCGCCGGACGCCGTCAGATAAATTTTATCAATATCTTTACTGTTTTTATCTCTCAATAATTGAAAAATAGCGCTATGTTCCGAATCGACGGGAAGTATTGAACATCTGTTTTGACGCGCAGTTTTTTTTAAAAGGGGTCCGGCGCAAACCATGCTCTCTTTATTTGCCAGAGCGAGGTCGATGCCGTTTTCCAGACACTTTAGCGACGGAATAAGCCCCGATTTGCCCGATACTGCGTTCAGTATAATATTGTTTTTTTTATCCGAGCATAATTGTAATAGATACTCTATTCCCGAAAATATTTTTGTGTTTTTTATTGTAGCTCTATCGGAATTAAAATGCTCTTGACAACTCCCTTTATCCGTTATAACGGCGTATTCGGGAGAATGTTTTTCAATAATTTGTATCAATTTTTTTATATTTTTATTGGTAGAAACCGCGACAAGATTGAGATTTTCTTTAAAATTCTCAAGTACTTTTAAAGCGGAATCTCCGATAGAGCCGGTCGCGCCTAGTATTGAAAAATTCTTTCTCATTTCTTAATAGCAAAATAGAGCTGTATTAAGATAAAATACGGCGGTAAGGTATAGAGAATAGAATCTACCGAATCAAGTATTCCGCCTCGTCCCATAATAATATTCCCCGAATCTTCGACGTTAGCCGATCTTTTAAACACAGACTCGACAAGATCGCCGATAGGAACTATAAAACCTGTGATAATAGGAAATATAAAGTAAAACCACCAATCAAATCTGATAAATTGATTGAAAATTAAGTAAAATAGAGCGACCCAGAAAAATGTCGACAAATAACCGCCAATGTAACCCGCCCAAGATTTCTTAGGGCTTGCCGCAAGCCCGATAACGCTTTTTTTACCGAAAGCCATACCAAAAACGTAAGCAAAAATATCGTTAGACCAAACCAACACAATGAAAAAAACCGCCAGAAGCGATCCGGTCATAGTTCCGGACGATTCGACGTTGAAAAAAATCGGAACCGGATTATCGGGCGTTCTATTCTGAATATTCAATAAAAACGGTACTAAAAAGGACGGAAGCCCAATGTACAAAACCCCAAAGAGCGAGTACGACATCTTTTCAAACGACCGCGTAAGATCCTTTTTAAAAATGTCCCTCGCGTAAATATACATAATTACGGAAACAATATAGAGCGCAAATAAAATAAGCGTAAATTTCGATTTCTGCATATTAAAGGCGTTTAAAGAGTATAAATATGCAAATATGTATATAACACTATTTATTATCGGCAAAAAATATCTTCTAACGTTTATACCTTTCTGATAAATAAGATTACTAATTTCATAACTGCCAAAAATGGTAACTAATATTCCAAATCCTATAAACACAAGGATATGATTAGATAAGGGCCAAAATAACGCAAAAAAAACTGCGGGAATAGCCGTCAGGGTCAAAATAAGTCTTTTCTGAAAATTTGTCATTTAACGCCCCCATATCTTCTGTCTCTATTATAAAAACTCTCGATCGCCGAGTCCATCTCTTCCGTTGTAAAATCAGGCCAATAACTCTTAGAAACATAAAACTCCGAGTAAGCCGCCTGCCACAAAAAATAATTGCTGATACGGAATTCGGCGCCGGTTCTGACAATCAAGTCGGGATCCGGAAACCCCGAAGTTTTCAAGTATTTAGTAAAAACCTCTTCGGTAAACTCGCCGCCGTTCTCTGAACAACGTTTTGCCGCCTGTAAAATATCGTATTTCCCGGAATAATTCAGAGCCAACAGCAACGTAATCGAATCAAAATCTTTTGTCTCTTTTTCAACCCTGTCTATCGCTTTAAGAACTTTCACTGGAAGTTCTTCTCTATCCCCAACGTGCGCTATTCTTATCTTATTCTTAATGTAAAAGTCAAACTCTTTTTCCAGATGACTTGTAACAAGCCCCATAAGAAACGAGACCTCTTCAACCGAGCGCTTCCAATTCTCTTTTGAAAACGTATAGAGCGAAATATAAGGAATCTTAAGCTCTCTTGCCCGCATTACAATCTCTTTGGCTTTTTCAACGCCGGCGCTATGTCCGGCCGTTCGCGCTAAGCCCTTGTTTTTCGCCCATCGCCCGTTTCCGTCCATTATAAACGAAATATGCCTTAATTCGTTAGATTTCAAGAATTTCTTTTTCCTTTTTTTCTAAAATCGAGTTTATCTCTTTAATGTAATCATCCGTTGATTTCTGAATATCGTCTAATCCCTGTTTCTCTTGATCTTCGGTAATGGCTCGATCTTTTAAATATTTTTTGAGACTTTCATTTGATTCTCTTCTCAAATTTCTTATCGATACCCGCGCTTGTTCTCCGACGGCTTTTGCGTTCTTTACAAGTTCAAGTCTCGTCTCCTCCGTGAGCGGCGGTATAACAATCCTTATAACGTTGCCGTCGTTTGAGGGATTAAATCCCAATTCAGCTTTCTGTATAGCTTTTTCGATATTTTTTATCGTCGTTTTATCCCACGGCTGAATGAGTATAAGACGCGCCTCCGGAATAGAAATAGACGCGGTTTGATCTATCGGAGTCGGAGTTCCGTAATAATCCACCATTACGCCATCAAGAATCGCCGCGCTAGCCCTTCCCGTCCTTATTTTTTTAAGCTGTTCTTGAAAACTTGCAATACTCTTTTTTGCTTTGTCGTCAAAAGACTCCTTAACGCCGTTTAACATATTAACTCTCCTTAACTAAAGTTCCGACAATCTCGCCTCTGCAGGCTCTCTCCAGAGAGTCGTTGTCGTTCATATTAAAAACCATCAATTTCTGCTTATTTTTCTTAAGCATCAAAATCGAAGTCAAATCCATAACCTCTATCTCGCGACTTATAATCTCGTCGTAAGATATAGCGTCAAATTTTTTTGCGCCGCTGAATTTTTCAGGGTCCTTATCGTATATTCCGTCGACCTTAGTCGCTTTAAATAAACAATCCGAATTTATCTGCAAAGCTCTTAGCGCGGCGGTTGTATCGGTAGAGAAAAAGGGATTGCCCGTGCCGCCGCAGAAGACAACGCATCCGTTTTTTTCGAATACCTCTTCAACCCTGTCTCTGTTGAACAGATCGACGATCCCTTCGATCTTAACGGCGGATTGCAGTAAAACCGGAATATTACGGTATCGGAGTCTCTCGGTAATTAACAAACTATTAACGACGGTCGCCATCATGCCGACGCCGTCTCCGTATAACCTGTCAAAACCTTCCAGTTCGCCGCGAACTCCCCGGAAAATATTTCCTCCTCCTACTACTATTCCAAGTTCAACCTCTTTTTTTAGAATAATCTTCGCCAAACGTTCGCAGAATAAATTTAGAAATTCCAAAGAGATACCGGAAGGGAGATTCCCTTTGAGGACCTCCCCCGATATTTTTAACAGATACCTGTTTTTCTTCAAGCCTAAGCTCCGATTGTAAATCTGTAGAAAGTTTTTACTTCTATCTTAGCCCCAAGAGCTTTCTCCGTATCCGCTATGTATTTTTCAACGGTTATTTTATCGTCCTTAACAAATTTTTGATCAAGCAGACATATCTCGGATAAATATTTGGCTATTTTACCTTTTACTATATTTTCGACAACCTCGGCCGGTTTGTCGCTCTCTTTCATTTGCTTATCAAAAATAGATTTTTGCTCCGCAATCTCGCTCTCCGGAACTTCCTCTTTTCTCGTATAAAAAGGAGAATTAGCCGCTACGTGCAGACAAATATTCAGAGCGAACTCTTTAAACTGCTCGTCGGTCTTTAACTCCGGTTTATCGATTTCGAACAGCGACAAAACTCCGATCTTGTTTGCCCCGTGAATATAAGTTGAAACATACTGATTTTCAGCGACGTCAATGTATTTTACTCTCTTCAACTCGACGTTTTCTTTCGTCTGGCTTATTACCTCTTGTATGTCGTCTTTGTAAAAATCCAACTCTTCGTTTTTAGAACTCAAAACTTTATCAAGAATTTTTTCTTTGGACGCTTTAAATATATCGTTCCCCGATACAAAGTCGGTCTCGCAACCTAAAAGGATCATAGCTACTTTATCGCCGTTATCTTTGATAAAAACTCCCCCTTCCTTTGTTTCTCTGTCGGCTCTTTTCTTCGCATCGGCGAGCCCTTTTTCTTTAAGGATTTTTACGGCTCCGTCAAAATCCCCGCCGGCTTCGGTCAGAGCTCTTTTGCACTCCATCATTCCCGCTCCGGTTACGTCTCTAAGTTGTTTTACCTGATCGGCGGATATAGTCATAGCGTTTCCTCCTGCTTCTTTTTTAGCCTCTTTTTTAATTTCTTTTTTAGTTTCTTTACTAGTTTCTTTACTAGTTTCTTTACTAGTTTCCTTATTAGTCTCTTTTTTCTTGTCGGCTTTATCGGCATCCTTGGCTTCAACGCCTTTCTCCTCTACGACGTCCTCTTTAGCCGCCTCTACTTTCTTTGATTTTTTCTCTACTTTCTCGGTCTCTTCTTTTACCGAGTTTACCGCGTTCTTTGGGGAGCTCGAAACCTCCTTTTTAACGCTTTTTACTTTTGAACTATCGCTTACCTTCTCGTCGTCTCCGGTTATTTCAGCTATAGCCTCTTTATCTTTGGTTACGGCGTCCACCGACTCGATAATCTTTTCAGAAATATCCTCCGCCTCTTCTTCGTCGGTAATAATACTTATCCCTACTTCGTTATCGGCTTCGGAACAAGCGTTTGATATAATCGAACAAAAAAGGTTGATCGCTCTGATAGCGTCGTCGTTGCCCGGTATCGGATAATCGACAACGTCGGGATTACAGTTCGTGTCTACCATCGCTACTACCGGAATACCCAGCGTTTTAGCTTCGGCTACCGCTATAGCCTCTTTTTTGGAATCTATGATAAACAGCGCTCCCGGCAGTTGGGTCATATCTTTAATACCGCCGAGATTTTTTTCAAGTTTTTCTTTCTCTTTGAGAATAACAATTTTCTCTTTCTTTGTAATGGAGTCAAAAGTCCCGTCTACTTCCATTTTTTCAATTTTCTTAAGTCTTGTGATCGACTTTTTTATGGTAGTAAAGTTGGTAAGCATCCCCCCAAGCCATCTGTTATTTACGTAAAACTGACCACACTTTTCAGCTTCTCTTTGCACGGCGGCTCTGGCTTGTTTTTTTGTGCCTACAAAAAGAACCGGTTTATTTGCTAAAACCACCTTCCTTATAACGTCGTAGGCTTTCTTGATCTCGACTATAGTCTTCTGCAGATCGATGATGTGAATTCCGTTTCTCTCGGAAAAAATAAAACGGGACATTTTTGGATCCCATCTTCTTGTTTGGTGTCCGAAATGAACTCCAGACTCCAATAAACTTTTCATTGTTACAACCGACAATTTCGTTCCTCCTTAATGTAAATCGCGCTTCTCTTCCGTATACGATAAGGTCAAAGACCGTCGCTTTGTAAACTAAAAAGTTTATCAGAAAAAACCATATTTCTCAGACCCAAAGTCCGGAAGATTAAAATATATCATATTTTATTGTTTTTAGCATATCATAGAGAGTTTCAAGAGGAAGTCCGACTATATTTGTATAAGACCCCTCTATTTTATCTACCGTTAGGGCAAATATCCCTTGAATTGCATAGCCGCCAGCATAACCTTTCCAATGATTATTGTCAAGATAGAATTTGATAAATTCTTCAGAGAAATCTTTAAACCTTACTTTAGAGAGAACGCTTTGCGTAAAATTTACGCTCAAAGAACTGTTCACGAGCGATATGCCGGATACGACGCTATGCCATTTGCCCGACATATCCCTGATATTTGCGTCGGCTTCTTCTACGCTTTTCGGCTTTCCGAGTATCTTATCGCCGCAAACTACGACGGTATCTACCCCAAGTATAAATTTGTCGTTATATTTCGGCAAATTCCCGATAGAGAGAGCTTTTCCCAGAGCCGCGTTTTCGACGTATAGTATAGCGTCGCTTTTATCCGCCGTGTTTTCGTCATATTTATGATCTATCGCTTTAAATTTTATCCCAACCGACTTCAACAACTCTTTTCTACGCGGAGATTTCGAAGCCAAGATAAGATATTTGCCGTTCATAGCCTAATAGCTCCCCAAATAATCGAAATAATCGCACTTTTTCTTAATCTCGCCGATGAGTTTGGCGTTTTTGGCGCTATTTGGAGAGTTTTCATACTCTACGATAAACACATACTCCCAATTTTTCTCTTTCGACGGTCTCGATTCGATTTTTGTCATATTTATTTTTTGATTTTTAAAAACCTTCATTATCCTATAAAGCGCGCCGGGTTTGTTCAATAATGAAAAAATTATCAGCGACTTTTGCCCCGCTAGAGTTTTAAATTTTTTGGATACAATATAGAATTTTGTCTGATTATCCTTTTTGTCATTAATATCTTCTCCGAGAATATTCAAGTTATACTCTTTTGCAAGCAAATAAGGTCCTATCGAAGCGGAATTCGGCTCTTCTAAAGCAAATATAGCCGCTTTAGCGTTAGACGCCGTCTCTATACATTCGCAATTCGGAAAATTTTTCTTGATATAGCCGGCGCATTGAAAAAACGATTGCGGATGAGAAAAAATCTTTTTTATATCCTTTTTATCCGAGCAAAGAGATATTAAATTTTGTTTAATATTTAACGTTATTTGATCGTAAATTTTCAGATCGGTTTTGATAAAAAGATCCAAAGTATCGCCTATCGCCCCGCCGACCGAATTCTCCGCCGGCGCCACTCCGTAATCGTAGTCGTTTAGAGTTATTTTGTCAAATACGTCGTTTATCCTATTAATCGGCTCGTAATCGCAATCGTCCCCGAAGTATTTAACCGCCGCCTCGTGAGAAAATGTAAATTTTGGTCCCAGATATACCACTTTGCGCCTTTTCATTGTCCGATATTATTATAAAAAAACGGAATTGTTGTCAAATATTATTAAATAATTGTTAAATGTATTGTATAATTTTAAAATTAAATTGTATAATTTCGAAAAATGAAAAAATATTTTCTGGTTGCCGCTATATTAAACATTTTTCTTCTAACGTCTTGCTCAAAAAACCTTATGTTTAATAGGCAAGTAAATATCAAGTATAGAGAAAAAAACCCCCTCGAATCGATACGCGTCAATTCTCTGAAAGGCGACGTCGATATAACCGGATGGTCCAAAGATTTTGTAGAAATAGACACAAATAAAAAAATTTTTACCGGACTTGCTTCCGACATAAACCTTATGGATACAGTCTTCTATTTCGACGAAGTTTATAAAGAGTTAAACATTAAAACTAAGATCCCAACGCGAATTAACGGGAGCATCGACATTAAGATATTCGTTCCTTTCACCTTGCTTAAACTATATATTAATTCCGGCGAAGGAGACGTTACCGTTAACAAACACCTCGGAGATATAGAGCTCGTTTCAAGCAGCGGCAATAACGATATTGATTTTCAAGGAAATATTCTGCGCATAAATTCTTACAAAACTAAAACTTTTCTCAAAGTTCTATCGTATAGCTCTTCCGATATAATAATAAATTCCGAAGAGGGCTCGCTTAATTCTTATATCTATTCGGTAGGAGACGCCTCCTATTTAGACATTGCGACTTTAAACGTAACCGTTAATCTTAGTATATCGCAAGATATAGACCATAAACTGATAGTTAAAAACAAATCTAAAGGGATTAACGTCAAATACGACCTGGACGACCCAAATTCCATTCAAGGGACTTATAATATATTTACCGGAAATTACGGCAAAAAATATCAAGAGTTCATAATAGATATTAATAGCGAGGGCGGCGCTATCGACGTCTCTCAAATTATATCTAAAGAACCGACCGAGCGGCGTTTTTACTAAATCGGCCCGGCGTTTTACCGACGCAACTTAAGACCGCATACCCGGCGCATATGCGTCAAAAATAAATTTAACGCATATGGGGCTAAGGTAAAAATCGGCGCATATGCGCCGCTAAGAACAAATTGACACATATGGAGCTAAGATAAAAATTGACACATATGCGCGTCGATTTTTATGCGACAATTGTCGCGCGTTATCGACGCGCCGCATACGACATTTAAATTTTTACTTGTCTTTAAATTCGTAAACGCCGTTCCACTCTTTTAAAAATCCCGACGCCTGTTTCGCTTTAAGCCTAACCGTCCTATTCAGATAAAAATTTATCAGAGGATCGAAGCATAAATCCTTTTTATATTTGTGAGGTCCGAGTTTTTTAATAAGCGCCGCGTATATTCTTTCAGCTTGGCTAAACTTGCCTTCGATATAATAATTAAACGCGTCGTCGAGATATTTTTGAATACTTCGTTTTATTTTAATAGTTCTATCGTCTTCGTAATCGTAAACTTCAAAAATGGTAACAGGTTGTTTTTTCCCTTTAACGATAGCCAGATCGACCGCTCTTATATGATGAGGAATAGTCAGTTTGTTTTTTAAATCCTCGGATATCAAAATCCCAATACCGTAATATTTAGTTAAAGACTCCAGCCGGCTCGCCGTATTAACGATGTCCCCGATTAATGTATAATCCATTTTTGACGCCGAGCCGATATTGCCTACGACCGCCGTTCCGTAGTTAATCCCGATTCCGTTATTTATAATTTTAGATTCCGGCCTATTATTGGAGAGTTCGGGAATTTCGCCGGCGTTAAATTTTGCCAGTTCCCTGCGCATCTCTATCGCCGAAATTACCGAATCGTCCGGATCTTTAAAAGCGGCCATTATACAGTCGCCTATCAATTTATCAATCTCCCCTTTATTCCCCATAATATGGTTATTCATTTTATCAAAATATCTGTTCAGTAAATTAACGACTTGCATAGGGCTAAGACGCTCCGATAATTCGGTAAAATCTCTAATATCGGAAAATAACACCGATATTTGCCTGTTTTCCGGCTTATATTTTGTGGGATCGCCCCCTTTTGCTACAAAATCCACCAAAGATCTTCTTGTATAAACCTCCGTTATCCTCAATCTCCGTTCAGATTCCTTAGCGGCTTTTTCCCTTTCGTTGTTGAATCTCTCAATATTGTCCGCCATTTGGTTGAAGTTTACCGTAAGATTATAAATTTCTTTTATAGAAGATTCGACGTTTGCTCGATAACTAAAGTCGTTGCCAAAAGTTTTTACCGCGTCCGTAATCTTAAGCACCGGCCTAGTTATAGTGTTGGTAACGTACAAAGATATAAACAGCGCGACGATAAATACGACTAAACTTGTAATAACGCCGTTCAAAAAAAGCTTCTTGAGGAATTTATCTATACTTTTGTTAGATATATCTATTCCTACGACGCCAAAAAAGTCGCCGTTTATTTTATCAAATATGGGACCGAATCCCATCATAGACCACGAATCGTAATCCTTATCGTAAACAAAATCTTTTTCTATCATCATTTTTTTCTCGTAAAGAGCGGCGACTGCGACGGGTTGATCGGTTATGTCGTATCTCAAGTTAAAATGCGATATTTTATCCGAAGCGACGCCGGTTTTTTTTACTTCGTTCGTCTATAAGTCTCAACGCGTCGGCGTCTACAAGGAATCTTGCATAATTTTTATCGTTATCGGGAACTAAAATATAAACGTATAGTATAAGATCGGGATTGGCGTCGCGGATAGTATTCAAAAAAGAGTATATTTTTAAGTAATCTTCCGATCTTTCGACTTTGCTTATCTCAGAATCGCTTATTTCGGATAAATTAATCTTTTTTGTAAGATTTCTCATCGCGTCGTCGTCTACTAATCCGGTAGCAATGGTAAGATTGGATCTTAATCTTTCGACGACTTCATTCATAAGATTTGCTCTGGAATTCAAGAAATAAACCACCGTAGTAAATAAAACTACAAAAAAACAGAGCGCAAGTATTATTACTCCGACGTAGATTTTAAATTTAACCTCTTTCATCATTTTTCCTCATTATTTAGAATAATTTTTACCGCCATTCGCTTATAAGATTTAACAGACTATCGCATAAAAAACCGAAAGCCCATAATTCATTATAAGACTTTAATCAATAATTACAACTAATAATTAGAAAAATAATAAAATTTAAAAAAAATTATCATTATCGATTTAACAAATATTGTTTAAAGTAAAAATCAGAAATTTTGAGGCGCCCCGTCGGTTTTTTGGGGAATAAAGAATAATTTAGCGATTAAAAACATTTGTTCCATATGCTAAAAGCGCTTCCTAAAATTCTCTCTCCAACGCTTTTTTTATAGATCCTGGAGAAAAGCCCCTGTTAAAGAGTTTGTTTGAGATTTTTTGATATTCCGCCGAGGAGATTCTTTCCGATTTAGCGCCCCCTATCTTATCAAGATATTTTGCGACGCTCTCCGTTTCATCGTAATCTGTAGTTTCAATGTAGGACAATATTTCGTCGGACGTTTCGCGATCGATCCCGCGTTCGGCCAACTTTTTGCGGGCGTAGTTTTTGCCGTAATATTTCCGACCTATCAAACTCAGGGCGTACGACAAGCCGTTCTTATAATCGTCGATATACCCCTGTTCTTTCAGATCGTTTACGACTTCTGAAATAACTCCCTCGTCAAACTCTTTTTTTTTAAGTTTTTCGCGTAGACTCTTCTCGCTCTGCAAAGAGGCGCCGATTATTCGTAAGGAAACGTCGTAAACGTAACGGCGTAGATCGTCGTTACCCATTTGTTAACGAACCGACGGCCTCGTCGACCGTATCGACAATTTTAAGAATACTAGACATCTTGATCAGATGAAATATCTCTTTGACCCTTTTCTGTAAATTAGAAAGAACGACTATTCCGTTCTTCTCCTTGACGGTCTTATAAAACGAGGTAAACGCGGCTATCCCAGAAGAGGAGACGTAATTTAGCTCCTCGCAGTTAAATACGACGTTCTTATAGCCTGATTGCAATATATTATTCGCTTCGCGCTGAAAGTCAAAAAAATTGTTTGAATCGATAAACCCTATAACTTTAAGAACAATATATTTTTTATCCGGATCCGAAGTCTCCTCCGCAAGCGTTAAAGAGTCGCCTATTATAAGATTTTCATCCATAAAAAACTCCCTGTTATTAGGTAGAGTTACTCTAAAATATGTTAACCAAAAAATCAACCTTTATTTATCAAATTCATAAATTTTGTATTATTTTGTTTTTTTTGATTTCCGGTATAATTTTTTAGCAAACGACAAATAATTTACCGATTAAAAATATTGACGCATGTGATGTTAAGGAAGAATTGGACGCATATGCGTCGATTTTTATGCGACAATTGTCGCGCGTTGTCGACGCGACATCATATGTGTCAAATTATAAAACACAGCGACGCATATGCGTCGAATTTCTCTCGGGGAGCGGCGCGTCGGATATGTAGCCCATATGTGTCATTTTTTCATCAAGGCGCGACGCGACGTATATAGCTCCATATGCGTCGAATTTCCATCAGGAAGCGCGCGGCTATGAGGCGCATATGCGTCGAATTTATTTCCCCTCTCAAAAAAACCTACGGGATAAAAAATAGTCCGACATATTTTCTTGATTTTTATCCATAAATATCATATAATCCCCGACATTCATCGAATTTTTCTTACTATGGAGAGCGAAAATGAAAGAGCTGGAATTGTTGCAAAATGTAGATACCGCTATAAACTTTACCGATAATATAGACAAGGAGATCGAATTAACCGGTCAGGTTTCAAATATCAGAATACTCGGATGGGGAGCGTTTATTATTTTACGGACGCCGCGGTATACTATTCAGACCGTCGCCGATAAGAATAGCGTTTCGCTCGATCTATCTACCATAGCGGTAGAGTCGACTGTAAAAGTCAGAGGAGTCGTTAAAAACTCGAATATTAAAGATATTTCTATTTATCCCAGAGACATAGAGATTAGTTTAAATTACATAGAGACGATATCGGCGCCGTCGATCTCCCCTTTGCCGATAGATACTACTAAAAAGGAGTTAAATATATCTCTTGAGACCCAATTTGACTTGAGACCTCTATCGTTAAGGCATCCCAAATTGAGATCAATTTTTAAAATAAGCGCCGCAATATTCAACGAATTCGGAAATTTTCTTACTAACAACGGCTTTACAAGAATTTGTTCCCCCAAAATCGTTTTTTCGGGAGCGGAAGGGGGAGCTAATATATTCAACATCGACTATTTTAACAAAAAAGCGTTTCTCGCTCAATCTCCGCAATTTTACAAACAGATGATGGTCGGCGTTTTTGGCAGAGTTTTTGAAACCGGTCCGGTATTCAGGGCGGAAAAACACGACACGTCGAGACATTTAAACGAATATATCTCCCTCGATATAGAGACGGCGCTATCCGGCGGTTTTGAAGAGCTCGTTCAAATCGAGTCGGCCGTATTAAACTCTATTTTTAGTAAAATGAAGGAGACCTGCAAATATGAAATAGATTTGTTGAATATAGAAGTTCCGGAAATAACAAAAATTATAACTTACAAATTTAACGAGATTAAAGAGATTATTTTTCAAGAATATAAAAAAGATTTCAGAGGAGAGAACGACTTATGTCCGGAAGAGGAGCGCCTCATTTCAAAATTTGTTAAAGAGAAACATAATTCGGATTTCGTATTCGTAACTCATTATCCGACGGAAAAAAGACCCTTTTACGCCGCTCATGATCCGAGCGCCCCCAAAGAGTCTCTCTCCTTCGATTTGCTGTTTAGGGGACTAGAAATAACGACGGGCGGTCAAAGACTCCACAGATACGAAGATTATATCGCTAAGATGTCCAAATTAGGCATGAACGTCGAATCTTTCGAGTCCTATCTGCAATGTTTTAAATACGGAATGCCGCCGCACGGGGGACTAGGACTTGGTTTAGAAAGACTAACCTCGCTTCTTTGTAATTTGTCTAACGTGAAAGAAGCCAGTTTATTTCCGAGAGATGTAAACAGGCTCGAACCGTAATTATTTCAGCTTATTTATAAGGTTTTCTATCTCAAGAAGCATATTATTGTAATAATATTCTATATTGTCTAAATTTGATTCGATTCCTTTCTTTTTTATTTGATGTAAAACGTCTATTAGTCTTTGGTATTTGAATATCTTTATTATCTCTTTAAAATACAAACAGTCGTAAATCAAAGCTTCGCAATCTTTTTTATCAATATCCTCCCGAATTTTATTTACAATCTTATTATGATCATTAATAAAAATATTTATCACGTCTCCGCTTACACTGTCCAAATTAGAAAAAAAAGATTTATCTTTGCCGCTTTTGTTATCATTAATAGAATACGTTTCATTAGAAACGACGCGCTTGCATTTGGTCAAATAATTGAGAAATTTATCAACATTTAGGGGGAAATAAACTATTATGTCGGCAAGCCTATCTTTGTATTCGTCCTCGTTAAGGTAATTATTCGAATAAGATAAAATAGCCAACAAAGCGTCGTCATTTTTTATTACGCTTTTTTTAAAGTCGGGATATTTATGAAAAGTATTATCGTCAATTAAAAAACAGTCGTATTCTCTTGTTTTATCCTGAATATCTGCAATATCTGAAATTACAACGACATTTTGGTTGTATTTCTGTAATTTTTGAAAAATATAAGCGTTTAGCAACTCGTCGTAAATCGATAAACCGATGTTGTATTTTGGAAAGACGTCGTTTTTACGCGGTTTTTTCTCAATATTTTGTATACTGTTTTTTTCCGCAACTTTAAACGGTATCTCAAAACTAAATTTTATCTCTTTTTTAGCGTTTTTCTTTATTTTAAGGGATATAAAATAGTTTTTTAACAATCCCGTTATAATTTTTAAATTTTTAATATTATCCTCGCAATTATTTTCAATATCGTCATAATTAATATCAAAAAGAGTCGACAATCCGAGCGAGCCGTTTGTTTTATAAACCAACGAAAAACACAACCCAATTTCATTAATACTTATGAACCGATAATCTGCAAATAGGGTTATTTTACCGTATTTCGAGTTAATAATTATAAAATCAATCAAATAATTTAACGCGTCCTCAACTAAAGATACGTTTCCAACGATATTCGACGGTATATCGCTTTCAATAAAATAATTAAAATCAATCAAACTAATCCGGCTTTTTTCAAGATTAAATTTGATTATTTTGTTTATTATCGATTCGAAAGTATGACTGTTTCCTTTAAATCTATCGGCTAGCGAATCTTTATACTTTGTATTTAATATATTAGAAAGAATATCATCGTTATCTCCGCCAAATATATTTCTTTCAAAGAATTTCTTTTTAAACCGCGCCGAGTAATCGGCCGGATTTTTTCTGTTTTTAATTATAGCCTTTTCCATATAAATTAAGTATAGTAAGAATATTTTATAAATTCAAATATTTAGTCAAAATTTTAGTATAAATTTCGGATATTTTTTATACCGATAGCCCGATAGCCTTTCTAATCGACTCTAACAAAGTGGTCTTGCCCTCCATACGCCCCTCGATATCCGGAATTTCAACAATAAGGGGATACTCGCCGGACAACTGCCACTCCATTATTTTCTCCTCTATTCTCGAACTAACTCTGTCAGTCAAAAGCAAAATCCCTATCTCTCCGTAACGCTTATTTATAACGTTATCAAATTCGGCATTAATCTCCTCGTCGCTTTCGACTATAACCCCCTCGATACCTACAAACTTGAAACCCAAAGTTACGTCTTCGCTCCCCATTACAAAAAAAGTCATATCTCAACTCCCGCAAATATACCGAACCTCTAAGCAATTATAAACAATTTATACCGTTTGTCCAATAAAAAATAAAATAATCCGCGCCGCGTCGGTTTTTTTGGGAATAAAAAATACTTGTTTCATATGCGTCGATTTTTTTTGACACATATGCGTCAATTTATCCTCAACATCATATGCGTCAATTTTATCCTTAGCGCCATATGCGTCCATTTTTTATGCGACAATTGTCGCGCGTTATAGACGCGGCGCATATGCGTCCATTTTCCAAAAACCGACGGGCGTAAATAAAACTTCCGCGTATAAATTCTATCTTATTCTCTCCCCGACGCCAAATATATAGACTTGCATACTCGCGGGCTCTATATCGCCGACGGTAAATTTGCTAATATTTTCGTCGGTTAGGGATAAATTCTTTCCGGCGGTTTTTCCAAGCAGTAGAGTTACCTCCCCTTTAGGAACGTCGATTCCGCTAAAATCAAGCGAAACGCTTTTAGTCTCCTTATTAAAGCCGGCTACAATCAACATTGTTTCGCTATCGTTATACCTCAAAAAAGCCAGCGTTTTGCCGTCGTCCGAAGGAACTCTTTTATAACCGCCGGTTCTTAAAGCCGAATAACTCTTTTTCAGTTTGATAAAATATTTATGCCAGTTGAGTATCGAATCTTTATCGGCTAAAAGACTTTCGATTTTTTCAAGCTCGATTCTGGTTCTATGCTTCATATCCCCTTTAGCTTTGCCGTCCGCCATTCCAAGTTCGTTGCCGTTATATATAAAAGGCGAACCATGAGCTAAAATCGCTAATCCCGCCGCCAATATACATTTGTCAATATTTCCGCCATAATCCGTAAACGGTCGAGAGGCAACCTCGTCGTGATTTGTCAAAAACGGAGCGTTAACCGCGCCTTTTGGAAGAGTATTTTCAACATATTCAAAATAGTTATTTAGATTTTCTACTTTTGCGGCCGACCTCTCTCCGGATTTGACGGTATCTCTGATAGTATACGCCATCGGAAAATCAAAGCACATATGCAACTCGTCGGTCCCGTTTCCGTAATAAGGCAGTATCTTGTCTTTATCAGTCCACGCCTCTCCAACCATCATTTTAGCGTAGCCGGCGGCGTTGTATTTCTCAAATATATCCCCGCGCATTTTCTTAAAAAAAACGTGAGTATCCGGTCTATCCGCCGCCGCGTCCGGTCCGTCTTCAGATATATACCTTACTGCGTCGATTCTTACTCCGTCGAACCCTTTATTGAGCCAATATACCAAAACATTCGCCATCTCCTCTCTGGTATCTCTGTTTTTTAAGTTTAGATCGGGCATTCCGCTCCAAAAAGCTCCGTAATAATACCAATCCGCATGTCTGTGCCAAACGTTTGTCCAATTGCCTCCTCCCCAAGCCCTCTGCCACTTTTTAGTTTTGGTATCTTCTTTCGACGGATTTTTTTTCCATACATACCAATCCCTTTTTTCGCCGCCGTTTTTTGAATCCAAAAACCACGGGTGCTTCGACGAAGTGTGATTAACTACGTAATCAAAAATTACTCTGATTCCTCTTTTATGAGCCTCGGATAAGAGTTCGATAACGTCCGCCTCTGTCCCGAATTTTTCGTTTATTTTATAATAATCGACGGTATCGTATCCGTGCATATTATCCCCTTTAAAGTCGCATTCAAATATAGGGGAGAGCCATATTCCGGTAACGCCGAGATCGTTAGAAGTAGACGGATCGCCGTCGTTCAAATAATCGAGTTTTTGAATTATACCTCTTATATCGCCGATACCGTCGCCGTTTGAGTCGGAAAACGCTTTGACCCATATGTGATAAAAAACTGCGTCGCCATGCCACGGGGTCTCGGCTTTTAAAGAGTATTTTTCGTCCGGATTTATCGGGTTGAAATTTCCAAAGAAATTCGGATCGTCGATTACTTTCGACGTCGAAACGCAACTTAATAAAAGCGTAAAAAGACATAAAGATATAACTCTTTTCATAACTATTCCTCTTTTAAATTTATTTTATTTTAATTAAATATATTTAACGCATATGCGTCACCTTTTTTTGACACATATGCGTTATTTTATTCTTAACATCATATGCGTCGAATTTTTATGCGACAATTGTCGCGCGTTGTCGACGCGCCGCAATGCGTCCATTTTATTTCCCCGCTCCAAAATACCGACGGGGCGCAAATATCAGAAATATTCTACTTTAAATCTTAAAACAATCGCGTTATAAAACAGATTTTCGAGAATATCGGCCATTCTTTGTTTATTTGTTTGAATATCGCCTGAAAGAGATACAAATTCTTTAAATTTGGATATGATTTTGTCGTCGATAAAACCGCGATAATCCTCGACGTCGTCGCTCGAAACATTGAAGATCGTCCCGCTCCCCTTTGCCAATCGCGTTTTACCGGTCTTAACGGTAAGATTAAATTTTTCAGGAATCTCGGAGCAATAAATCCCCGGCATATCCATAAAAACGTAACTAAAAGAGACGAGCGACGATAAAAAAGCGTCGAGGGTTTTTATCAAATCCAGACGCTCTTCGCCGACGATATCGTTATCGTCCGCCAAAGAGCGCGCTATCGTTTTTTTAACGCAGAGAAGTTTAGCTATGGAATTTTCGTAGTCTTTTTTAGACAAAAACGGCGAAACGTCTCGGTTTTTGTCGTTAAAATCCGGCGTCGCCGTAAATGAAAAATTTCCGGCTTTCTCAAAAGCAAAGTTTGTAACCATTTTTTATAATTTTAAAAACTCATCATAAAATTCATAGACTTCTTATTAGCGTCCAGCATATCGTTAACCTTAAAAGAGTAAGATACGGATTTGCCGTCTTTACCTAAAACGACGCCGGAAGATTTTTTAATCGGAGTTTTGGTAATAATAGAAAAATCAAATTTGGCTTTTTCGGTAAGCAGTTTGTAAAAATCAACGTCGTCCTCTTTTAACTGCTCGATAAAATCTTCAAATATGCCGTCTTTATCCATCTCTTCAAAATTCATAACTTGATTAATCGTAGTCAGATCTTTATCCCTCTTGATCGTCAGCCCCGATACCGCTTTGGGAAGTAAAGCCAGAGACTTCTCAAAATCTTTGAAAGTAATTACTACGTTTCCTTTATAAAAGCCGCTTTTCTCGTCTTTTTTTATAAACACTTTTTTCAACGTTATCCCTTCCATCTTATTTTTGTCGATAGAATCAAAATATTCTTTCATAGCGGCGGCGTCTATCAGTATGAAAGGATCAAATTGTTCGCCGTCTTCCATAGGAATGTTGGATAAAATTATCGATATAAGCTGAAAATAATCGTCGTTAATATCGTAATCCATAGTCATAGTTCCGCCGGCTTTATCTGCGTTAAGATCTATCCTTAAATTGAAACATGAAACCAAAGTCGTCGCTATAATAAAAATAAGCGCAAATTTTTTCATAAAAGCCCCCTTTGCCAAATAGTCGCACTATTTTTTTTTATACTAAAAAGAATATATTATATAAATAAAAAAATACAATACTAAATATACAATTTTACAATTAAGATAAAATATATTGAGAAAATATATATTTTATGGTATCTTGCGCGGAGGGAATTTTCGCCTAAATTTTATATTTCCTTGGAGAGAACTTTGAAAAAAATAATTGCTTCGCTTTTTATTATAATTTTTACATTATATTCTTGCAAAACAATATACGTTAAAGACAAAGAGACGACCGCTAATATTCTATTAAAAAACCTCCTCAGAGAGTCCGAAAAGATCGGCGACGTTACGGTATCGGGTATGATACGTATAAACGGAGTCCCGGAGATACCTTCGACGGCGTATATTTCATTTACATTCGCCGGCAATCTCAAAGATGAAAAAGGGACGTTCGGCATATATTTATTGAAAAAACCGGTTATGGAGATAATTTTTGATAAAAAAGAGGTCTTGATCGTCAACCGAAAAAGTTTGCAGTATAAAAAAATCAACGTCGACGAAACGGATTATTCTAAACTAATCGGCGTAAATTTTAATCCCATCGAGGCGTGCTACTTTTTGCTCGGCAAAATCCCTTATTCTGAAAATATGACGCTGATTAATTACGATTGGAACTCCAAAGAGCATATTATGGATTTGTCTACTTCGGTATCGACGTACAAGATAAAGCTAAACTACGACGAACTCATCGTATGGAGCGAAATAAATAACCAGTTTTTTGAAAAGATTTTTCTGGATTCGATAAAATACGTTAAAAACGACGATAACGCTTACGTTCCAAAGCAAGCGACTTTTAAAACGGACGACGAAAAGAGGACTCTGTATTTCATAATCGACAAGACCTCGCTAAATACCAAATATACTACCGACGTTAACTCGATTGATTTAACCGGATATTCGGAGGTAAAATCGCTTGAAGATTTTGATATGAAGGCGAAGTAACAATGAATTTTGAATTATGAATTTTGTAAGAATATTTTTTCTCATAATTTTATTATCTACCGCCGTCCTATACTCCCAAGATTTATCCGTCGATACGGCGCCCCTCCCCCCAATAATAGAAAACATATCGTATATAGGCTTAAAATACGCCAGCGTCAGAGTAACTAGCGAGATTCCTGTAAAAAAAGGCGATTTATGGGACGATATTAAGAAAAAAACGGTTATAGAGTATCTAAAGCGCCTCGAATCGGAAAATATTTTTGAAAAAGACGGCGTCAAAATCGAAGAAAATCCCCTGCCGAACGGCTCGGTCGAAATAGTAATATCCGTATCCGAATCGCTCCCTTTTTTTATGTTCGCTCTCCCTTTTTACTCGACTACAAAAGGATTTAAAGCAAAAATCAAATATTGGCAATTCTTTACTAACGGATTTAAAACGCCGCTCGAGGGGCAGCTGGAATATTTGGCAAAAGATAATTTTAATCTGTTCGTAAGAACAAACGAACCGATCAATATTAACGACGCGGTGAAATTTTCTTTCGACGTCGATACCTATACGACGATTGTCAATTATATATCTACCCTCCCCGATTGGAATAACCGCCTGTGGGAAAACGGAATAAAAAACGTCTCTTTGAATTTTGACTTTACAATACCCGTCGTCGACATGAGGATCAATCCGATATTTTCTTTCGGCTACGGCAATTTACTCTCAACCGAACCGGCCGGCGATATAATGAAACTTAAAGATCAAGACCATATAACTTTGTTAAATCCTAATCTATACCTGCATTTACCGATCGGCGACGACGATTCATACATAGCTTCTCATCTCGGCTTTGGTTTTAAAAATCTGTTTTCTCAATCATACAAAAAAATCAACTTTAACAAAAATGAATTCAGCGTTTCGCTCTTCGGGAACAACCCAAAAGAGATAAAAGACCCGTTGTCCAACCCCGTTAAGATCGCGGCGGGCTTTTTTAACTTTCCGTCGATCGACTCGTCGTTATATACCGATATTAATTTCGCTTTCAAAAATACCGTTAATCAAAATTCCGACGGCGCTCTATACGACAACCTTCTATTAAAAGAGTTCGGATTCTCAGTATTCGAAGACGATATTCTCGACAAAATAAAAACGGACGCGGAAAAACAATTTTTAAAATCTATGTATTATAAAAATTACGAAGACGGCAAATACATACTGACGGACGCGGCTTCCGGCGCCGACAAAGAAAAAATATGGAATATCCTAACCGGAATTAATTTTGTATATAGCGCCGGTTTTGACTTGAATCCCAACTTTAGATTTACATTTAATATTCCTACGACCGAACTCTATTTTACGCCCGGATTTATATTTTACTATAACTCAAAGTGGGAGCCGGCTTATTTAGGTAAAATAAACTCTACCGCTAATAACATAACTCTCGGAGGAACTCTAGGCGTAAAATATAACGTTCCCTATATCGACGTTCCGATAAATCTTAATATCGATCTGAGATATGCGAGAGACTGGGAGGCAAATTACTTGACGGGAGATTATAATTATAACGTTGTAAACAAATTTATTATTTACGATCTCAGCGCCCGGTTTGAAAAAGATTTTAAATTTAGCGATCATTATCTCAAATCCCAAAAAGTATCCAAAGACCTCGTTGAAAATGCGGGGCATAAATTAAAAATGAATTTTGCGCTAAAAGGCTCGCCCGTTTACGAAGACAGTTATAAATCCGGAGTATCATATGTGTCAAATAACCTGCAAACCTCTTTTGAACTATTATACCAACTATACCTGCCGGTTTATAAAGATCACAAATTTAAAGCGCGCGCGCTGATCTATTCAACTTACAATCATAGCGTAGACTCCTCGTTTGGCTCGACTTTCATTGGAAATTGGATCAGGGGTAAAGGATTTAGCTCCTATTCAGGATATTTTGGGCTAGTAATCAATCTTGATTACTGGATACCTCTATTTACCATCAATACGCCCGGTTTTCTTGGCAAAAAACTAAAAAAAGACCTTATTTGGCAGGTTTATTGGGTATTATATACAGATATAGCGATTTCTTTGACGGAAGCGGAAACTCCTTACACGCTTGATAAAAATATGGCGCATATATTGCCCGCGTTGACGGTCGGTACGGCTTTCAGAATCTACCCCAAATTTGTACCGCTGATAATAAACGTCGAAGTTAACGTCAACGCTTATAATATGGTAAAAGATAAAGGGTCGTTTACGAGCTACATCTACTTTGAATTTAGTATTGCGAGAGAAATTAACGCAAGCTGGTTTATGCTGTAAACCATACGTATAACCGACCGATTACTTTAATAAAAGAAGTCCCCGCCTTTTTTATGGAATTACAAATAATCTTACGTATATCTGGGATAATTTTCGATTACGAGTGCGTATAATAGCCGTTTTCGAGCGGCGATATTTAACAGTTGTGTCATTTTATCCAAAAAGTCCTTTTCCAATTTATCGATCCTTAATTTCTTACCAACAAGCTCAAGGAATCCCTCCAATCCGTATTTCATAACGCCGTTATAAAAAAACAGTATAATATCGCGGACTGTCGAAGCCATACCGAATTCGTTATACAAAGAGTGCCATTTTTTTATTCGAAGGTAGTCCGATTCGCTGATTCTAAGGTATTTATCCAACCTTTTATCGTCGGTATTATCTATAACGGCGTATTCGGAGCGACAATTGCCGATTATTCTCTTCATTTTTGGTATTTTTTTGTCAACAAGGCGAAACATAGTTTCAAACAGTTTGCTGAACGTATTAATTTTAAACTCTTTTAGTAAAAAATCTATGACGTTACTATTCATAGATTCCGATACTATAAAGTGAAATAGATGTTTTTTGTTTTCCATAAAGTTTTCTCCTTTTTCTTTTATATATATAACAACTAAAAGTAGAAAACTCTTTACAAAAATTTGGATAAATTTTTAGAAAATGACAAATATTTTGCTAATTAAAAATATTTGTCCCATATGATGCTAAGGTAAAAGTATTGATTAAATCTGCTAAAGCGGTTATAATTGAACCAAGTTTGGTTAAGTACGATGAAAGATTGTTAGGACGCATGA